>Ga0307507_10000030_pt1 | contig 196733 bp, 56 predicted proteins | sample 7_EM_MG_FD_207223 | JGI IMG/M metagenome (GOLD analysis project Ga0307507, IMG submission 207223) | Populus trichocarpa ectomycorrhiza microbial communities from riparian zone in the Pacific Northwest, United States - 7_EM | ecosystem: Host-associated > Plants > Roots > Unclassified | place... | reverse complement strand
AGGTGTACGCGAGAGCACGGGGCTCTCCTATGGAGGCCCCTGCGGTAGGGTTCCGTGACACTACCCCCCCTCTTATAGAGGCGGAGCTCCGGCGACGCTGTGGTTACTATATACATGTAAAAGGGACATTTGAGGTATAGAGAGGAAGAAAAAAGGGGGTATTGCTAAAGGTTTGCAAATAACGTTATGTGACAAGGCTTGGCACCTAAGAATCCAACTAATTAGACAACTTTGACTGCTGGTCAAAGTTCCTGGACATCTTAATAATATTCCGGTCACGTGATCGCACTTTGCCGTTATATAATGGTAATCTGCGGCAATCTGACGGCAATTTGCCCTTATGTGGCAATGTATAAAGGTTTAACTCTATGAGGGCTCCCATAGAGGGTTAGGTATAAAATCTCTGCTTAAGCCTGGTTTCTGTGGGTTCGCGTGGTAAAAGTCGCTAATTAGATCCTTTGCATTTTTGAAGTCTTCCCATAGTTGCCATTTTGGCTGATCTATATTGAATCCTGTGTAGATAGCTCTGTAGTGGAGCCGCCGTCCTCTACCTTTGCCAAAGTATTTAGAGTTAATAATTCGTTCAACGGTCCACTCCTTGTGGTTCTCGTCTTCGTTCTTGTCTCGGATTAGTACTAGTGGGGGTTTAGGCTATGTTTGTCCCGGTAAGGGGTTAGGCTGGTGAAGGTGTAGTAGCTATAGGTGAAATATAGGCCATATCCTGTAGGTGGCTAGGGCAGGCGGGAGCTCTAGCTTATATGCGGCTCCCCTGTTAATGACTCGTTTAATTGGATAGGGGTCGAGGTTCTTATAATCGAGTGACTTCATAGGCCTCTACATAAAGATATTGCGTGTATTTAGCCATATCTAGTCGCCTATATGCATCTCCGGTGGTGGTGTTTTATAATGGTCAGCAAAGTAGGCCTGCTTTGCTTAAGCCCAGGCCATTTCTCCCTTGTAGTAGTCGAGTAGATTTTTTATGCGGTCTGCATGCTGGTCAGTAAGTAGCATCTTAAGGCGTTTTCCATATGGCAGTTCTTTGTTAATAGGTTCTGGTGGCTCTATGCTAGATTAGGGGTGATAACCCTTATTCGCGAAGAATGGGGTAAGTCCTATAGTGGTTAAGACGTGGTTATTTACTATAAATTTACCTAGTAGAAGGTGATCTACCTAGTTATCTTAACTATAGGCAACTACCTATCATAGGTACACTTTTATATTGGTATTAGCGTTTTCCGGTTGCCTAGCAGTTTTATAGTAGAAGGATATAGATATCTTAACGGAGATGCCAAGGCGTTGGCAGATTTGTCTCCATACATCAGAGCCAAACTGCGTGCCTTAGTTAGATATAATTGAGTTAGGTAACCTATGTAATCGGTAGACTTTGTAGAGGAAGGTGTTAGTGATATTGCTAACAGCTACGCCTTCAGTTAGGACGTAGTGGCGCTCCTTTATAAGTTAGTATATTATTATAAGGATATTCTTGTAGGTACGGCTGTGTTGTTTGCAGGGTAGTAGGTTAATAACGAAATCTATGGCGATATCTGCCCATTATCGTATAGGCACTGGTAGAGGGTGTAGTAGTCCTTAGTACTTTATATTAAAGGCCTTAGCGCGTTTATAACCCTGGTAGGCGCCTATAAAGCGTTTAACTGAGTCTATTATTTTAGGCTAGAAGTAGTATCGGCTAAGAAGCTTGTAGGTTCCTCCTTTGCCTAGGTGGCCGCTTGATTGGAGGTCATGGGCCATTTGGATTAGTTGCCGTTATAGGTTTTCTAAGTTAGGGATAAATAGGTGGCCTCTATAATAGAGCCTGTTCTTTTTTACTTTTAAGGCTGCCATATTAATCTGGCCTAAGCTTTGGAGGTTAGTAGGCAGTATATGGGCGCTAGCGGTCTTTGCGGTAATAAGTTGGTGCAGTAATAGGTCAATAGAGGTGTTATATGCCGTAGTAATAAGCTTATTAATTTTAGGAGGTAACTCTAGTTCTGTGGTATAAAGCTAAGGTACAGTTGGCTCTGTTATAGGTAGTATGCCTGGGGCTAAATTCCGTGCTTTTAGGATCGTCTATTGTTGGAACTAATTGTAGGGGTTATTTTTAGACTAAGGAAGGTCTTGCGAGCGGTGTGTTAGGCTATTAGGCTTAGTACCTTGTACTCCTAGCCTATATACGATTTTAAAGTTAAAACTAGAGAGGAACTTGTTTTAACGTGCTTGGCATTGGTTTAGCTGCTTTATGGTTCTAAAGTACTTAAGGTTATAATAATCTGTAAGGACTTTAGTTAGTTGGTTGGGTTCTACTAAGGAGAGTTCTAAGCGGAATTCTTTAAACGCTTATATAATTGCAAGGAGTTCCTTATTATAGATCTTGTAGTTATACTCTTGTGGTGTGAGCTTAGATGAGTAGAATGTGACTAGGTAGAGAAGACCGTTATCGCCTATTTAGGAGAGGATGCCTGCGTTAATATGGTCTAAGGAGTTGGTTTTAAGATAGAGTTATTATCCTATTGTAAAGTAAGCTAGGATAGGTGCTTTAGTAAAGGCATTTTTAAGGTCTTGGAATGCCTTTTCGCATTTAGGCGTCTAGGTAAAGCGTAGGTGCGTTTTCCTTCCTTTTGCGGAAAGGCCCTTTGTTCGCATTATTGCTGTAAATAGTGCTACTACGCCTAAGAAGTTGTATATAAATTTCTGATAGAAGTTGGTGAAACCAAGAAAGGCTTATACGTTTTTAATACAGTTAGGGGCTTGCTATTCAGTAATTATGCGTACCTTTTTGGGGTCCATGCGGACACCCTTAGTAGTAACAATTAGTTTAAGGTATTTTACTTCTATAACTAAGAATTCGCACTTCTTTAAATTAATATAAAGTCCTGCGTCCCTAAGGCGCTATAGGACCTTTTAAACGTGTTTGGTATACTTAGAAGGGTCATTACTGTAAATAAGTATGTTGTCCAGGTATGCAGAGCAGAAGTCGTTAAGGTAGTCCTATAAGGCGTTATTAATGTAGCTTTAGAAGGCGCCTGGGCTGTTGCATACGCCAAAGGGTATAATGGTATATTTGAATTGGCCGAAGCGTGATACGAATATAGTTTTCCATTTATTACCTTTCTGTATTTAGAGGTAGTTAAAGGCGGCAATAATATTAAGCTTAGTATAGATTTTGGCTTAACTAAGCCGCTTAAGGGTCTTATATATAAGTGGTACTAGGTATTAGTTCTTGATTGTAATAGCGTTAAGTCCTCTATAGTTAATATAGAATCGGATACCTCCTCCTAGCTTCTTAGTGAGAAGGATGGGGGTGGCTGCTGGTGATATGCTGGGATAAATGAACCCTTTGTTGAGGTGCTTGTCGATATACTTTTTAACAACTAGGAGTTTGTCTTTTAACATTAGGTAGGGTCTTTTATAAGGTGGTATTTTTCCTTATTTAATGTTAATGGTATAGTTATTGGGTTAATGTGGAGGGAGTGTATCTGCGCCCTTTTATAAGCATATGTTGATAAAGTCGTGGTACCTCTTAGGGAGGAGTTTGCGGAGTTCCTTATTGGTAAGTCCTTTTTTAAGCTTTATAAACTTCTTAAAGTCTAAAGGTGAAAGTCCGTAGAGTTCCGCAGGGGTATTGTCTTCTAGAAGGTCGACTATGTCTATCCTATTACTGTAGAGGACGTGGTCCTGTTCTTTATTAAGCTTATATAGTTATAATTGGGAAGCTGCAGTAATGGTCCAGCCTTTCTTATATGCTATGTGGTAGAAGGCCGTGGTACTTACGTAGTAGCAGTTGGTTATAGGTGGGGTAATAAGGGGTTTTTTAGGTTGATAGCCTGGAGAGTAGGTAGAGGCAGCTAGGCTATACCCTAGGCAGGTCTCTCTGCAGTAGTTAGAGTTAAAGGTTACTTCTCTTTTCTTCCAGTTAATAATAGGGTTGTATTGTTCGAGCCAGTTCATTCTAAGGATAATAGGGTAGTTGGTGAGTGGTATAACATAGGCCTAGAGCTCTTCTTGGTGCCCGTTTATATCTAGGTGGAGTTATACTATATAGGTGATCTTTTGTGTGGTATAACTACCGTCAGCAAGTTGTAGGGCGCGGGCTTTGGTGAGGGGTAAGGTAGGTAGGTTATAAGTACGCACAAATTAGGTATCTATAAATTTACTAGTAGCTCCACAATCAATTATAGAACGGCTTTTGTATTGTTTTTTAGTAGTAGTTCCTACTATAGGTAAAACTATCTGCTTCTATCTATTTATCTTTACTAAGTTATCTATTAAGCAGGCCGATATATAGATCCCTCTATTATTAGGGCGTCCTAACCCACAACTTAGGGCTAGGACTTGGCATTTTCCGCTTCTATTTCCAATCCTACTACCGTTACTGCGTCCTTATCTTGTATAGTAGCGGCACGTAGCAAGGTGTTTGGTGTTTAAGGTATAAAGTTAGGTGTTAGGCGGTGATTACCGAATCTGGCCATTAGGTAGTTTAGGTTTTCATAATAACAGCCCTCTTAACGGCATCTATAGCAGCGCCCTAGCTTCTAAAGTAGCTTGTGCTCTCCATCTAGGAGTTTACGTGGGAAGGTTAGTATAGAGAGGTTAATATTAGCTCTGGTACTAGTATTAGTAGTAGGCGTTGGTGGCTTAGTGTATATAGGTGTAGTAGGCCCAGGGGGCTTTTGTGTGGGGGCCTTTAGGTAAGGGTTAGCAGTAGAGATCTAATTTAGCCATTGTTTAATCTTCCGTAGGGCTGCTACCATGTTATATACGTTATTGTAATTATGACTAGCGGCGGTATAACTAAGGCGATAGGTAACCTTTTTAAGGAAATCTTCTTGGTCCTTAGCGTCGTCTTAGGTAAGAACTCCAGTGTATTCCTAGAACTTAACATAGAACTTATTAAATGATTTAGTAGGACTTATCTTTAGGGCGCGTAGTTTAGCTTAACTGGTGGCCACTAGGTTATAGTTGCGATATATTAGGTCAAGGTTATTAAGGACTTTTTAATTAGACTTCCACTTTTTAGGGCCATTAGTTTCCTATTAGGCGAAGAGTCTGTTAAATAGGGTACCCTTTATACGCCTAATAATATAACTAATCTTAGTATCCTCTATAGGAAAAAGGCAGGCGCTCTAAGTTAGCCTTTTATGGATTTATATCTTCTAGTGGCTGTATTCCTTGCGGTCTCCCTAGAAGACTAGGGGATCTAGGTATTATATATTAGACCCCGCAATTATAGCTCGAGTTTGGTTGCTATTATAGGGGTCGCTATTAGGTAAAACTGCTTAATACTAACTTTTGGCTAAGCGTTGGGTGGGTAAGGTTACTAAAGGCGTAGAGGCTTAGATGGTGTAGTATATAGTAGGGGGGTGCTTAGCATCGTTACGGATGTGCTCGTTAAGCTAAGACTGTAGGTATTTAATTATGCCCTCCTTCTCAGTAACCTTAGTAATAAGTATAATCTCAGCTTTCTTTAATTGTTGGATGTCGCGCTTAGATATATAGAGGTCATCTTTGGTTTCTTAGCGTGTGTTATTAGTAAGTGCCTTACTAGCTTATAAGTCTTGGATAATATTATGATTTTAGGTAGCATGTAGTTTAGCTTATATAAGCTTTAGGTGGTAGTTCTATAGAAGGTAGTAGTATTTGTTAGGTTCTTGTACTACTATTTATACAAATATCTCGGCGTCTCGTATTTCGATCTTAATAGGTAGCTGCCCTTTAGGTTGCTTTTCTGTAGCTATGTGATTAATAAAGGATAAAACGTTGCCGGTGTCTATCTTATTAAGGTTGTCACTGTGGCCACCTATACTAATAGGGGTGTACCTATCCTGCTAGGCTAGTTAACTTTTATTATCTTTAAGATGGTACTAGGTGCTTAAGGGTACTTATAGTTATAACTCTTTTAAGCCGCTAGGTTTGCCTTTAGGGGTTAAGGCTAGGGTTAATAAATTAAATTCTCCTAGGATTAATTGGCGTTGTAGGTTAGGTTGGGGTATTGGGTTGCTCTTTAGGCTTAACATAGTGGCTAGTAAGGAATATCGTTTTACTATTGTGGTGCGAAGGTTGCTTGTAGACACGCTGCTTCTGGCAGCGCCTGCAGTATCGTAGAGATATGGAATTGGTTGTAGGCTGGGTGTTAGTAGTAAAAAAAGGCGTAATGTAATGTCACGGGGCGTGGAACAGTGGCAGCTGAACGTATGTATTTGAGGAGTCTATAAGACGTTGCGCGATCGATTGTAAGGGTCGAGGGCGTAAGGAGGTGATGTACCTACGCGTAGCTGACGTAAGCTGTACGCGAGGTGTACGCGAGAGCACGGGGCTCTCCTATGGAGGCCCCTGCGGTAGGGTTCCGTGATAAGAGTACTAGGAAACTATCTACTGTAATATAATACTAGTTAGACTAACACTAGAGAGGTATATAGGAGTTAAAGGTATAGAGGCTGTTTTAGGCAAGAGGAACCCAGGCTGTAGTATAGTTAACGCTATAGGGGGTAAATACCTAAGGGCTCTAAAAGGGCCTAATAAAGGTAGAAAATACAATAGCAACACTCCTAAGAATAGAAATAATAGGACTAAATGATTGGCTCTACTAGGTAGGTATTCTAGTAGGTAGCCTAAGATATAAATATGGCTGGCTAAGACAGACACCAAAACACATAATATTGTTATGCCCCTTACGCACTAATTAAGAAGCAATGCTCTTAGCAGCTGGCATAGAGAACTATAATACACTACTCTTAACACAAAAAGGTCTTAAGGCGGTTACTCAGTGGCTTATTAGCTAAAATGTACTAGACCAGTTCCAGGTCGCAAAGGAAATAGTAATAAAAGGTAAAGGGGCGAGTTCTAGGCGCCCACTAATGTCTCTACAGTAGTAGAGTTAAGTTTATAATACTAGCGCGTCCGTAGGCTTGTTACGGCAGTAGTAGTTCCCAAGGAGGTTAAAAAGTAAGGTAGTAGAGCACTACAGGTAACTCGCAGGCGCTTTGTAGACGCTATATAGGCGACCTTATAGACGCTATATAGGCGAGTCCTAAAAGGAGAGGAGATGGATTACGGGGTTTTCTTATATAGAGTTTTCTCCCTATATGTATATAAGGAGTAGTCCGCGTGGGCCTAATAGGGATCCAAATCGGACGTTAAGTAATGAATTATTATTATATATAACCCTAGGGCAGGCGCCCCCTAATAACTCTACAGCAGTAAAGTAAGGTTTGTGATACTAGCGCGTCTATAGGCTTGTTACAGCAGCAGTAGTTCCCAAGGAGGTTAAAAAGTAAGGTAGTAGAGCACTATAGGTAACTCGTAGGCGCTAAGTAGGCGAGTCCCAAAAGGTAGAGAGATGGATTATGGGGTTTTCTTAAATAGAGTTTTCTCCCTATATATAAATAAGGAGTAGTTTGCGTGGGCCCAATAGGGATCCAAATCGGACGTTAAGCAATAAATAATTAATATATAACCCTAGGGTTGCAGGGGTCCTATAAATAGAGAATATTATATTAGTAATAGGCTTACTAAAAACTAAAGGTATAGAGTTTATCCTATTAGGAGATATAAACCTCTACTACCTGCGGTAGGGGGGTATCTATATTACTATTAAATAATAGGTAGAGTGCCTACTAAAAGCTATAGATATCTGGGGCCTTAAGCTAGCTACCTCCTTAGGAGTAATTATAGTAATAAGGCACCGCTAGAAGTATAATTAACCTTATATTTATAGATAAAGGCCTATACTAAAGACTTAAAAGGTATTATAAGGGCACGAAGAGGCTTTAGGGAAGATTTAAAGGAACAATATAAATTCTATCTAAATTTATGGGTATATAGCTCTTGCAGAGTACAAAACATTATATAAAAAAGAGAAAGGAATATAGGAAACTTATAACTAAATATTTAGGGTCTTAGTAGTAGACGCGTGGGTATAAGCCTACGCGGATTTTAATAAGTTTTAACTAAATTCCATTATATTAGTGGAATTTAGTGGAATTTAATTAAGTTAGCGGAATTTGGTGGAATTTAGTAGATTATAGCAGATAACTATAAATAGTTATAGATAGTTATAGATAGTTGCAGACAGTTATAAACAGTTGTAGATAGTTATAAACGGTTTTATAAAGTTATCTATTAAGTGTTTTACTAAGACATTCCTACTATAACTAGGCTAGTCCTATTATAGTACCCCCCCTTTTAGCCAAAGGTCTAAAACAATTTAATTTAAGAATTTATAACTTATTACATTATAAGTGTTATAATATATTTTAAGTTCTTTTTAATTTTAAGTTTCCTACTATTATGTTTTATATCTTTGTATTAGGTAGTAGTTATTTACCTTTATATTATATCTATCTAGCTAGAGTAGGCCGCAAAGGATAGTCCTTATAGAACTCTTTTACTAAGGAAGGCGCGTTAGCCTTAATCTATTTATAGGTTTCTTAGGTTTATATTTTATATCCTTCCCACTTAATAAGAAGTTTAAATTATTTAAATTATATTTTCTATTATATATTATTAATTAAGTTAATAAAGTATAAACCGTTGCCATTATTAACAATTATAAGAGGTGGTAGTGGAATTTTATAAGTTATAGGATTATCTTTTAAAGGTTATAGTAAGCTTATATAAAACATTAAGTATATTTTTATTTTAGTTAGTAGTTTAAACTTATAGGCATATAGGCATAGTTTTTTTTAATTTAGTATAGGCCCATAAACTTCTAATTAAGTTTCTTTAAAGGCTGTTAAGTCTTTAGGTTTTATATATTTAGGTAAGCTACATTACCTTCTATTGGAACCACAGTAGGGGGGTTTTTGGTTTCAATCAATTTCTTCTTCTTCTTCTTCTACTTCTATAGGTGGAATTTGGTGGATCTTCTGAGCTCGCTTAGCTTACGTAGTTAACCCAATTGGTTACAAGCAACTGTGTCTACTATATTACAGAACCTTATTTAGACACTGGCAGTAACTAAAAATAAGAGAGAGAATAAAAAGATACTAGTAAATGAGTCCGTAGTCTCTATCCCTCACCCTTTACAAATTCGGTCTAAAACGCCTCTGCCTTAGGGTCGTCGTGATAACTAGAATAGGGTTCTATATTAAGATAGAAGTTAGAAGCTCCAAACCTCGCTATAAAGGTATCCCCTTGGTTATCGTCGTCGTCGTTATTAGTATTGCCATTGCTGCCCTTAAAATTGGAGATATATTGACGTATTCTTCGGTCCCTTTTATCCTTTATATGGTTTGTAGACCAATATCCAGATTTACTACATACGAAGCACTTTTTACCCTTATTACGGTATTAACAGTTAGGGGGGTAATATTATTAGTTAGTATAGAATAATTTAATCTCTGGTTCTTATTTACTGTACGTCATAATTAAGGATTTAATGTCACTAATAAGGCTAGTAAGGGTAGTAGCGGGTTAAAAGCAGGCTGGTTTATAAGCTGGTATATCTTAGCACGTAGTAAGGAGCTTATTATAGAATATTATGTTATTTTAGAGGTCCTTTGCTAACCCATATTATAGCTGCTATATCTCATTAATTAATATCTAAAATGCCTAGCCTGTATTAAGTCCTTTTTAAGCAGTAACTTATTTAAGTGTAATTACATTCCACTTTAATAGGATATCGCGTTTATATTCGTCGCCTTTAAAGTATAATTTAAGGCCTATGCATACATTCTTAAGAAGGTTAAGATCTTTAAGGTGGGTAAAGTAGTATTTAAGAGCAAGGCCGCGGAGCATAGTAGGAATAGTAATGATATACGCTTGCTTAGGGACGCCAGCTTAAAGGCAGTAGTTTTAGAAGATCTCAAACTTAAAATTAAAGTTATTTTATTTACCGGAGTATTTGACTTCATCCATATAGAGCTTAGCTAAGTTAGTAATCTCTCTTCCAAAGCTTCCTTGTAGGGCGAGCTGGTCTATGGCTTGGGTCGCAGTTGGTAGTAATAGTAGAGCTAGGGTAGGGTTATTGGTAGGGTCGTCAGTAGGGCCATCAGTAGGGTTGTCAGTAGGGTTATCGATAGGGCCGTCAGTAGGGCCGTTGGTAGGGCCGTCAGTAGGGTCGTCAGCAGGCCATTTTAAGGGAGTTGGTTCGTGAATAGTTCCTAAAAGGCCGTCTGCAATTAACTTCCTTGCCTCCTTCCGTACGTATACTCTATTTTCACGGAGGTAATCCCTGATCTTCTTCAATCGATCCTTGCCAAGGTTATCAAGTATATCCCTCGTAAACGACTTAAAATCGTTAATAAAGCTCTCCCATAGGTTGAATCCCTTCTATCCATTCTCCTTATATGTCGATAAACGCCAATTAACGAATACTTTAACTTCCTTAATATTAGTTGCGGTCGCGTTAATTTCGGTCTCCCATTTTTTAGTATCTGTCGCGGAGGTAGCCATCTTTTAGTTCCGCAGTTAATTTGATTTAACAGTTAGATTAGAAGCGTGGAAACAACTATAAACTAATTACTCTAAAGGCGTAATGGATGTAGGTTAGAAGCGCGAGTAACCTCATAAACTAGCCTTTGGGCTTAGCAAGTAATACCTTAATTCTTAGCCTTTGACAAGAGGTCTAGAGAACCAGACAGTGCCTCTCTTTGTTATACCTTACTAATCTGTACGGCACTGATTAGTGTTGGAACCACGGTAGGGGGGGTTTTAGTTTCAATTAATTTCTTCTTCTTCTTCTTCTACTTCTATAGGTGGAATTTGGTGGATCTCCTAAGCTCGCTTAGCTTATGTGGTTAACCCAATTAGTTACAAGCAACTGTGTCTACTATATTACAGAACCTTATTTAAACACCTTCCTTAAAGTCCTATACAGGAGCTCGTCCTTTATTTATATGCCATTCCTATAATATTTAAGCGTATATTAATTTACTTTATAATAGTTCCGTTAACTGCTTTATTTAATTAGCAAAGTTATATATATTAATTAACTAAATCTGTTTAATTGTGGGTCCTATTATATTAATATTAGGTTATAGCTTAAATCTAAATTAAGGGTCTTGTCTATAGGTTGTGTAAAATAGTGTTATGCCTGTTAATATATTTATTATATTATTTATAGTAAATTTAGCTAAAGGCAGCTATTTTTCCTAGTTATTTTATAGGTAGGAGCAGTATATTTATAAGTATTATTCTATAATTGCGTTTACAATTTTAGTTTGGCCATCTATCTTTAGATAAAATACAGTTAAGAGTTATATTTAAATGCTTAATTATTTATATAGAGCTTGCCAGAAGTCTAAGACAAACTGGCTTCTATAGTTAGATATTATTAAGTTAGGAAGTCTATATAGCTTAAAAATATGCTTAATAAAACATTCGGCTAGTAATATTATATTAATTAAGTCTATAGGAATTATATATTGCATTTTTATAAGGTAGTTAATAACTACTATAACATTTATAAACCTATTACTGTTAGGTAAGTTAACTATAAAGTTAATTAAGATATTACGCTATCTTTGTATTGGAATTAATAGTAGTTAAAGTACTTATTGTTTCTTTACATAGGAGGTCTTTCCATGCATGTATATCCTATATACTTAAACATATTTTTATATATAGTTGTGCATTATAGGCTAGTAGTATGCTTGTCAAATAATCTTATAAGTCTTTATATAGCTAAAATGTCCTACTATAGGGGAGTTGTGTATAAATTTAAGTATCTTAAATTATAAAGGTTTGGAATTTAGAACTACTATCTTCTATTAATAGTATAATTAATTATTTTAAATTTTGTATTTAGCAAGTGTAATATCCTTATACTATTATTTTCCTATTTAAATTGCTTTTATTATATTAATTAATTATATATTATTCTTATATTTATATTCTATTAGCTTATTAATTTCTATTTCCTATTTATTAACTTCTAATTTATTTCTATTAAGTTCCGTATCTAGAAATATAGGATATAGTTTTTTAAAACATTTAAGGGGTAATAAAATTTGTAAATAATTTGTAATTTGTTTATCTAAAGCATTTATAGGTAGGTCTTATAATTATTATATTAATATATTAGGCTTCTAATTAAGTTTGCCCGGTTAGTATATAATCTTAAAGTTAAATTATAAGAGGTATTTAGCCTAATAAATCTAGCGCTGTATTAATTGTTTTATAGTTATAAAGTACTGCAGGTTCTTATAGTCCATTAACACGAATATTAGGAATAACTGTCGGTAACACCTAAGTGCACTTGATTGGCCTATTAACTGATGGATTTGTTCTTGTCTAATAGGTAGAGAAAGCAGAGGATCGTAAGGATCGCGGTGCCTAAGTAGGGGGCTGATGAGTCATCATAAGGATGACTAATTAGAGACACGAATGACTATATAACCTCTGTCTATATATTCCAACAATAACAATCCTTTAAGCTTAGGACGCTATTATTTAAAGCATCTAATAATTGCAAGCAGTTCCTTATTATATATCTTATGGTTTAATTTAATAGGGGCGAGTTTTTAGGAGAGAAAGGCTACTAGATATAGTTCGCCATTTTTATTATACTGCAATAATACTCCCCCTAGCGCATAATTAGACAAGCTAGGTTTAATGGTATATTTAAGGTTAGGGTTAAAGTAAGTAAGAATTAAAGTAGTTATAAAGCAATGTTTTAAATTATTAAAAGCTTATTCGCATTTAGTAGTTTATTTAAATTTTATGTTTTTCCTTATTAGGTTTACTAATAGCTAGGTAATTTCTAAGAAGTAGTTAATAAATTAATAATAAAAATTTATAAATTCTAAAAATCCTTAAATATCTTATATATTACTAGGGCTTTCCTAGTTAATAATTATAGCGACTTTTTTAGGGTCTATTTTAATTCTATTATAGGATATAATTAAGCCTAAGTATATAACCTTAGAAGCGTAGAACTTGCATTTTTTAATATTATATTATAAGCCTATATCTTATAAGCGTTTAAGGACTATTCTAATGTGTTTCCAATGTTTAGAAAGTAAGGATAAGTAAATTAAAATATTGTTAATATATGTAGTAATAAATATATTAAGGAATTTACAAAGCGTATTATTAATATATTACTAAAATATACTGGGACTGTTCTTTACGCTAAATAGTATTACTAGGTATTTAAAGAGTCCCTATTATATACAAAAAGCTATATACTTCTTATCTCCTTTATATATATGGATTTTATTAAAGGTAGTAATTATATTAAGCTTTATAAAGTACCATGCCTTTACTAAATAATTAAGTGTCTCTTAAATTAGGGGAATTGGATATTAGTTTTAAATTATAATTATATTTAGGGTTTAATAATTAATATAAAATCTTAAGCCTCCTCCTAGCTTTTTAATAAATAGTATAAGTAAGGTAAATAGGGATTAACTAGGATAAATAAATCCTTTTTCCAGATGCTTATTAAGGTATTATTATATTATAAGCAGTTCTTCTTATAATATACTATATAGTGGACTGAACTTTAGTATTATACTAGGCTTAAGTTCTATTTTAAAATTATGCTTCTCTTAGTATAGGGCTAGTTGGTTTATAAATTATTTTTTAAATTTATTAATTAGGTTATAGTACTCTCTAGGCACAAAAGGTTAAGGATTAGGATACTATTTTGGTTCTAGTGCTTTCTTAATATCTTCTATAGTTATAGTAAAGATTTTATAATCTTGTCTTTTTGCTAATAAGATAAAGGCGCGGCCTATATTATACAAATTTTAAGAGGTTTTAACGTAACATCTTTATATTCTTTACCACAATTAGCAGTGTATAATTACAGCACCTAGTGTACCAAACGCGTAGTTACATATTTGGTGCACCAACCACTTGTTTATAAAGTGCTGACTAATTAGGGGGAGGGCGCGTTAGTATATAGACTACGTAGTCTATTTTAATAGAATTGACAGTCACTATCTAAATAAGCATATAATACTATACGTATTTCGTGCCCCTAGATACAACTCACTTATATTATTAAGTTAATACAAATACTAATTAGTAAGCGCGCATAGATTAGCAATTACTTAACACTTCCTCCTAAGCGATACACGACAGCAACCACCTATTTATATCCTAGTACAACCTACTAGAAGGTTAGAAGTTGGGGATTATAGACTATATCACCATCTCTATATACTTATTTAAGTCTTAGTATAGTTTACCAAAAGTTTATAGATATGAATATAGACCTTTATAGAACCCCTTACCCTCCTGTAAACCATTACAGACCTATTAATTGCCTTTACAGACTATTATAAGACCTTTTAAACTATTACAGACCGTTATAAGACCTCCTCTACCTGCTATAAGCCACTACTACCCGATATAAGCTCCTCTTGACCTGTTACAGCTTATATAGACATACTACGCTATACAATATAGCAGATATAAGTAAGCAAATTAATAAAGGTTAAAAGAAGTAGAGTTAGGGAGTTAACCTTACGTCTGCAAACAGTATTAACAACTATATTAATTTCAAAATCCTTAAATATAGACACTTTAAGCTTCTAAATAACGATCTATAGGAACAATATAAGGAAGACTTTACAGACTTTATAGAAGCTATTTTTAAGGCTTATAACCTTATAACTACCTGCAACCTATAAACCCTCTTATATAACTAAGGTGTATAGGTTAAAAAGGACAAGTAAGTTACTATTATATAGTCTCTATACAATACCCTATATAAGGAGGACCAAACAGAATGGACTAAAGAGTAGATCCTAGATCATATTAAAACCAATAAACTCTTTACCTCCTTTAAACTTAATAGGATCTCTAGCCTTATAGACAACCTATTTAACTAAATTCGCCCTATAGACCAAAGTGGTTTTAGAATTAATCTTATGGGCTAAAGTATACCTAATCCGCAAGTTACAGACCGTAATACCCCTATAAACCAAAATATGGACTAAAACCTTTCTGTTACTTAAGTTACAGATCCATAAACTACCTAAGTAAAGACCTATAGCAAGGAACTAGCTAACCTGGCTAAGCTCTATACTAACAGATCTAAGTACAGCGGTGAAAACAATAACTTTAACTTTAAACTAACTATCTTTACGGACCTCTATTAGAAGGCTAATATTCCTAAATAGGAATTTAGCCAAGCCTATTCCACTATACTGCGCGGCCTAGCCCTTAACTACTACTATACTAACCTTAAGAGCAACCCCCTTAGTGTTCCTTTTAATAAGCTATATAAAGCTACACGCAACTACTTTAAAGGGCCAGAATATAAGCATAATATCCTTACCTAATAAAATGCGATTGAGTTACGGACAGTAATTAATAAGAATACTAAAAAATTAACCATAGAGTGCCTGCAAATTCTTATTAAAGACCTTTAGCACCTATAGCATAGCCTTAATATTAAGCTTTAAACAGACGACTTCCTATATAATAAACTTATTACGGCTTGCTAGGAAGTAGAGCCCTATAAATATACCTATTACAAGCCTATAGACACCTTAGCTGGCCTTATTAATAATTTACGGTCCTCTATTATAACATATAAAGTCTTAAACCCACCAGGCAGTACTTAAGCCTTTATTACAGACTTATAAAACCCACCAACTAACTTAAATGCCTATTTTATGGACCGCCGCTACCGCCAGTAGTACCTGCACTAACTAAGTCCCACCCAAAACCCCTATAGCAACTCCTGTATAAAAGCATACCCCCACAAACAAACCAGCCAGAAGTGCTTTATGTACAGTAGGGAAGGATGCTAGTCTATAAGGCATACCTAGGAAGAGCGTAACAAGTCCAAGAAGAGATTTAATAAACGGATTAACCAGTTTATCCTAGATTATAAAGGAGAGGAAGCAGAGGAGTCTCTTAATAAGTTAATAAAAGCCCTTATAATTAACTTTAACTTAGACATTTAAGAATAGGAGACCTTAGAGATGTTCCTAACTACTTTTAAACATTTTACAGACAGCCAAGCCTTTAATATTATAACTATATTAGCTAATCGCTCCTTTATATACTTAATTGCACCCAAAAACCAACCTATAAGTACACCTATTAGACCCGTTATAGACATTATAGACCGCTAACAGGACCCATTTATATATATCACCATAGAACGCTATACCCCCAAAGAATTCTATAGCATTATAATTAATACAGGTACCTCTAAGAAGTCTACTATAGGTTATAGACAATACCTTGTATATAAGACCACCACAAATAATAATATGGATATTAATACTATGCAAACTATAGCTATAAACGTCTAATTTGGCATTAGCTTACCTATATTAATTAGATCAGTTGCAGTTAAGACTCTAATTAGCCTAGTTAACTTCCATATAGTAAAAGCGGATATATCTTTCCTACTCTACCTTGCAGACATGGACAGGTTATAGGTTTACTACAACAATGTTACAGACACCCTAATTAGCCCCACTATTGCCCTAGGAAGCAAGTAGGTTACCCTGCCAATTACATAACAATTTAGACACCCGTTCCTTATATAGAGAGAGACTTTATAGACCTACATTTAGGAATCTTTTAACTACAACCCATATTACCTTACTAGTACTAAAATCTACTACCTATACCGCTGTTTCAGCCACCTATTAGCTAAAAAGCTATATAGAGTCCTTAAACGCTCTGGATATAATAATATTAATAAGAAGGCAATTAACCACCTAACCAAATACTGTTCCTTTTACTAGAAATACAGACATTCCCTAGGCTAATTTAAGTTTACCCTTTATAAGGACCTTAATTTTGACCACTCAGTATATGTAGACATTATATACATTAATAGCAGCCCAGTATTATATATAATTAATAAGGCAACCCGCTATTAAGCCGCCCGTTAGTTGCGAAATATATTTATAAAGCATACTTGGGATATTTTACGGGCCTACTGGATTAACACATATATTAGACCCCTTAAGTATATCACCCATAACACTAGTAGGAACTTTATTAGCAAGAAATTCCAATAGTATACTATAGCCATGGCTATTTTAACAAAAGCTGTTCTAGTTAAGGCATATTAGTCCGTTGGGCTTGTTAAGCAAGCTTACCCAGCTTTATAGAGAGCTTACTAGATTATTACGGACAAGTGCAAAGATATCTAAAAGGAACTAGCTTTACAAATAGTTATAAAAGCCGTTAACAACACCACTAGCCCTAATGGACTAGTACCCACCCTCTTAGTCTATAGAGCCTACCTAAGGATAAGCAACCTAGACCCTCCTACCCTATCTATTACGGAATAAGCAGCTATAATACAGAAAGCAATAGCCAAAATAGTTAAGTTACGGGCTAAACAAGTTATTAATAGCGCTCTACACTACCGCAATAAACCAGACACAACCTTAGTTTATAACCTCCCACTTAATTCTAAAGTCCTTATATGGTGTAAAAGCGGCAATTAAACTAGACCTTATTATTTACTAGCTGTAGAAAACAAAATATGCTGTGTATAACTTCCTAGCGGACCAACTAACTTTAGAAGCATATCTATAAAACCCTATTTTCGGTCTAAAAACACCTATAATATTAAACTAGGTAAACTAGAAGCACCTGCTAAACCAGATAAACTAAAAGCACCCCTGCCTACTTTAGAAGTCCCCTAAAAACCTACTAAACCTACTATAAAGCGTGGTTAAGGACACCCCTAAAAGCACCCTATAACTAAAAACCCTATAACAGAGAATTACCTAACCTCCGTAGGCACATCTGTAAGACAACCCCTACCTATAGATATATTAGTTCTAGTATAGGAAACCCCTTTTACAGACTTATAACGCAAAGAGATTAATAGACTACTTAAAAAGGGCGTCTTTACGGTTATAATGGAGAAAGACATCCTGCAAGGCGTCCGTATATTTAACTTACACTTTATTAACAAGATTAAGCACCCCAGTACTAATAAAGCCTTTAAAAAGTTAAGGCTTATTATATAAGCTTATAATAACTAGGGAAAGGACTTAGTCCTTATATAATCGCCTATAATTTAATAAGTTAGTTAATGGATTATACTTATACTTATGCCTAGACTATAGCAAACTAAACCTATAGCCCTCTACTTATAGGACATCTTATAAGCCTATATATAGTCTAACACCTACCTAAGTAGGGACATTTTTATACAACCACCCCTTAAGCTTAACTTAGAATTAGGAACAATTTTATAAGTTATAAAACCCCTTTATAGAGTACCGGAAGCTAGAAACCATTAGTTTAAAATATATTACTAGCATTACGTCTATAAACTTAAGATGGAGCAATTAATATATAATCCCTGCCTCCTATACACCCCATTAAACGGCCTTAGTATTATTGGACTCTAAATAGATAATACCCTCTTCTTAGCAGACTAGACTTTTATGGACGCTAAAGAGATTAAACTATAAGAAGCTAAGTTTCTAGCAAAGCCGTAAGAGCAGTTAACTAAGCAAACTCTAATTGAATTTAATAGAGGTTTAATTATATAAAAGGGCAACTTAATCTAGCTAACTTAGGAACGCCAAGCTTAAAACCTAAGGCTTATTATAGTAAAGCCTATAGACCTTACCAGTTTCTATAGAGAGACCTATAAGACCATAAATATAAAGGACCAATACATTACACAGCGTGTAAGAGGCGCCTATATTACTATAGTCTGTTAACCCAAATCTGCCTATAATTTTTCCTTTACGGCCTAGGTAACAGATCTGTAAGAGGAAAATATTAAGCAGCTTAATAAGCGTATTTAGTAGTAAATTAACAATGCAACAAGAGGACTTACTTTTATACCACTAGACCTGAATTCCCTTAGTGTACTAGTATTTACAGACGCCTCCTTTACTAATAACAGAGACCTATTATTACAAATCAGCTTTATAATTATACTTACGGACTATAATTAGGACGTAAATGTAACGGAACCTTATAGCAGGAACTACAGTGGGTCCTATTATTGGGCTAGGTATATAGGTAAGAACAGTGTCAACAATATAATAATAACTGGTGGAGTGGTTGCCTAATAGATTAACTCTAATTGTATTCTAAGATTTACTATAAAGAGAGAACTATCTGGGTAGGGACTATGGTCCTTTAAATACACAACCATACGCCTAAGAAATCCCTTTGCTCCGTAAGGTATGTGTGCTCTGTCTACTCTATTACAGATTATACAAATTATATTATATAACCTTGGCTACTATTCCTTGTTATATAGTTCCACTAGATCTATTTTAGACTATACCTATATTAACTAACTAGCTTCCTCTAACTCTTCTTTAAGGAGTTATAATATTGTACTTAAGCTGTCCGTAATACTATCTCCCTCCTCTTTATCTTTGTCCTTAAAGATTCCTAATATCTCCAAGTTGTCTACTAGAGGTGTGATGTCCGTTTAATCAGTCTAGTTAATATCCTTACTTATTATGCCTAAAGCATCTTCTTCTTCTTCTACAGCTTGCCGGTCTTGTACTATTGCTGCAATCTTGTCTCTGGGTGAGATAATGCTGTCTCCATATTCTTGCTGTGTAAAAGAGGGGTTGGTTTATATCGCGCTAGTAAGCCCTTTGTTTTAACAACTGTCCTCTTATTTAGAGTGTACTAAAGCAAACGTTTAATCGTCCTATGACGTCCGCTCTATCTCTAACGCTAAGTGTGTGCGTCCTATAACTCTTAATAGTCTTTGGGTTCCCTAAGTAACTTATTATAGGGTCTTGTGTTTAATCTGCCGCTAAGAAACTTAATGGTGAACTAACCTCTATGCTGCTTAAGGTTTAATGTATCTTAGAAGAGTCCGTATGTGTCCTTAAAGCTTAACGTCTAGCTTCTGCTCGTCTTTAACGTCTTAAACGTGTACGTAAGAAGGTTCGTTTTAAGGAGTGAAAACTGGTTTAACAGGGTCTATCTAAGCTAGGTAATAAAAGGACTGGCTTTCCTCCTATAAGGGAAATAACTCCGAGTAGCTTGGCAATTGCTTCTTTTAGGTCCCCCTTAGGCGACTTATTTTTTGGCGATTCTTCCCTGTTAATGTTGCCTAACCTGCTTTCTTTTAATACTCCTATACCTTTCCTATAGCGTTCTCTAGGTTGCTTAGTAGTTCCTAAATAGTTTCACTATAGCCTATCTACTTTACTTTATACCACGTTTCGTTATCTACGTCCTTGTGACTAATAATCTTTAAAACTTGCTATTTGTCTTCTTTTTGTCCTTTATACGTGTCTGCCTTGTAAGTTGGTGGCTTAATATCTCTATGTGCTAGTTCTAGCATCGCGATATGCTGTACAGGATAGATTTTTATTTTGGCTGGTAGGTTTAACTTATATGTGACTAATAAAATTCTTTGCTTAACTTTAAAAGGTCCTAGTCTAACGTGGTCTAACTTCTTGCTTAATCGTTAACTCTTAAAATTTTTGTGTAGTAGCTATACTTTATCTCCCTCCTTTAGATCTGGTCCCTTAGATCTTTTAGCATTATAGTACCTTTTTATCCTTTGCTGTACTAGCTTGGCTGTTTCCGTAAGGTCTGTATAAAGGTTTATTAACGTCTCTATTCTTTGTTTAGCTGTGCTACTTGTCTTTTTTGCTTAATATGGCAATAACGATGTTCTTAGTTCGTACCTATAATTCGCCTTAAATAGTAATGTCCCCATTCCTTCTTATGGTATTGTATTATACGTAAACTATATAACTGGTAATAATGATACCCAATTATTCTATGCGTGATTAATATAATGTCTTAGATACTGTTCTAGTGTCTAGTTTAGTCTTTCCGTTTATCCGTCCGTCTACGGATAATACGCTATAGAAGTTACTACGCAAACCCCCTATTCTGCCAGAAATACTTCCTAAAACGCTGCTATAAACCTTAGATCTCTGTCTAATATGATTTTGTTTGGTGCTTCGTGTCTTATAAACACTTCCTTTATATAGATTCTAGCGACGTCTTCTGTTGATATCTCTTTAGTGCATGCTATAAAGTATCCCTACTTTATTAGCTTGTCTACTATTACTAAAATCGTGTTATAATCTTGTCCTATAATAGGATCTCTTAACTTTAGTAACTTAATAACGAAGTTCTATAATATAACCTCCTATGGTCTTCCTGGTGTCTTAATAGGTTATAGCCCTCCATACGGCTTATACCTTATTGGTTTGTTTCTTTAGCAATCTAAATACTCTTTTATAACTTATCTTGCTAGTCCCTAGATTCCTTAAATAATATACTCCTCTTAAAGTCTTAATACTAAGCCTGTAGCTCCATTGTGTCCTTGTGTTATTTCCTTATGGAATTCCTTAATAAACTCCTCTATAATAGACTTAGGTATATATGTTGCTTCTCTATTTTTATATTGCTCTAAGTCTAGATCCTCTGCCTATACTTTTTAGATCTTCTACGTCTAATTACTCTTTAGTAATTTATAGACCTAACTTTCCTTAGTTGCTATAATTCTTAGGTAATTATACCTAATTAATCCATCTTAATCTTTCCGCAATAAAGCTCCTAATGGCTTTTCATTATTTTATAGTTTAGCTTTTCTACTTAGAGCGTCTACTCGTGTATTATCTGTACCCTTAGTATACTAAATTTTAAAATAGTATTTTATAAGCATTTCCGCCCATCTAACCTATCTTTGGTTGAGTTCCTTTATTATTAGGAATCCTATAAGGTTTTTATAGTCTGTTTTAACCATAAATGGTTTCTCTATACCTTATAAGAATGCTCTCTATTTTTTAAGTGCTGTAACTATACCTAACAATTCTTTGTTATAGATGTTGTAGTTTAACTCTAGTGGTGTTATTTTCTAACTATAGTATACTACTGGATGCTATGCGTCCTAGTGCTTCTATAGTAAGCATACTCCTAGTGTAAAGTCTAATATATCTATCTCAACAACCGTTTCTAACTTTGGTTAATAGATCTTAAGGACTGGTTCTTAGGTAAATAACTCTTTAAGTTCCTAGAATAGCTTCTTTTACTTACTACCCTAAACCTACGGTTCCTCCTTCTTTGTTAGCCTTGTAAACGGCTTAATACTTTTTAACCATTATGCTATAAACCTCCTATAGTAGTTATAAAACCCTAAAAACGACCTTAACTATATAACATTCTCTAGTTCTTGCTAACTTACTATAGCTTTGATTTTCTTTAGGTCTATACTAATTTTTCCTAGTTTAATAATAAATCCTATAAAATTAGTTTTCCTTATAAAGAACTTACATTTCTTAATTACTACTGGTATTTGTTTTTCCTATAGTCTCTTTAAGACCTATTTAATATGTTCTCTATGTTCTTCCTTATTCTTTAAGTAAATAATAATAATATTGAGATATACTATAATAAACTCATCTAGGTGTTCTTTTAATATACTATTAATTTGCTTCTAGAACGTTGCTAATGCGTTTATAAGCCTAAATTGCATAACTAATGGCTTATATAGTCCTTTCTTTGACCTAAAGGCTGCCTTTTATTTGTTGCCTTCCTTAATTCTAATCTAATGGTACGCCCATTTTAGATCTATCTTCGTAAAGATTTTTGCGTTGCCTATCCTGTCTTGGATTTTGCTAATTAAGGGTAAAGGATACCTATCCTTTCTAGTAATGCTGTTTAACTATCTATAGTCTATATACATCCTAAGTTTTCCGTTTTTCTTTAGGATAAATAGTACTGGATATCCTGCTAATAACTATAACGGTCTAATATATCCCTTATATAAGTTCTCCTAGATAAACTCCTTAAGTGCTACTAACTTAACTTTAGTAAGCTTATAGATTGGAAAGAACTTTAGACTTATTCCCTCTTCTAATTCTATCTTATGGTTCTATGCTGTATGTTCTAACAGCTTCTCACTTTCTGGTAACTATAACTTTTTACCATATTTATGGTATCTCTTTAGTATATAACTTAAGCCTCACTTAATCTCTTTATATATTGCTCCAACTTAGTACCATACTAACTTGGTTTACTGTTGCATTTTGCATTATTAAATATCCCTAATATTAACCTGACCTATAACCCAATCGATCTTTAAATTATACACCTATAACTAAGGCATTTTTAGTATCGCCTTGTTCTGTTCTAACAGTAGGATATTAAAAGACATTCTTACTAGTCTTCCTTTAATAGTTAACTAAATAGGTCCTGTTTTAAAATTAATAACGCCTCCTCTATAGGCTATCTGATCTCCTAAAATTGTTGTAAGTGGATATGGGTGTTCCTTCTATCTATATAGTAACCCTATCCTTTCTACTGCCTTTAGTAATATATGGTTTCTTATTACTCCACTATCTACTAACACTTTAAACTGCTAATCTTGCCACTTAATTTATAAGTTTAGGTGTTATTCTTGTATTTCTTTAAGGGTTTAAGGCTCTAATACTAGTTTCCTCTAGTCCTATACACCTCCCCTTTTCCTAACTATTGGCTGCTAAATCCTACTTGTACTTAATCCAACCTTAACCAATACTTAGTTTGTTTCTTTTCCTTTATATACTATAGACAAGTGTTTTTTAGGCATTCCCACTACTGTTATCCGTCTAGGTATTTTTCTGTAAGGAATCTTCCTAGTTAAAGTGTTAAGTCTCTTTAACCTTGTACTTCTACTAGGTGCTATTTATATATATACTTAGCGTTCCTAAACCGCCTTTCCTTAGGTGCCCAGTATATCCTTACTAGGTACTTCCGGTTCTTATCTTTTAATGCTCTATGTATATTACAGGTGTTATCCATATAAGCTATCCACAATAGTGTATAATACGCTAGGTGACTTAGGTTAACTCTTAGTTTATCTTTATCCTTAAGTTTAAACCTATACCTAGTTAACTTAACCACTGGTATCTCTGTTATAGGTACTAAGATTTGTTGTTTACTTCTCTAGTTTCTAGATCCCTCTTCTAGGTTCCTTAACATTATAATTAATGCCCCTTTAATATGACTTATGTGTTTTTCCGTAATAGGTTGGTTTTGGATAACTTTTTTGTCTAGCTATATATAAAAGTCTTCCTATTTATTGTTGTGTTATTGCCTATACCACTTTCCATACAACTAGTTTAGTGTATATGGTCTGTCTATTAGAAAGTACCTTGTTATTACTACATTATAATATCCTTTAGTATGTCTTTCTTTAAACCTAGTTAGGATATCTAGATCCTCTTCTTGTTCTAGTTTATTTAACTATTTTGCCCTAGGTGTCCCTATACTTGGCCTATTAGTAACTCTTTATACGGGTACTCTGTCCCTTATATAACCTAGTATAGCTGATCTCTTGTCTAGCTTTTACTCTTATTATGTGATGATTTTTATCTTAAACTTATCTATAGTTTCCTATTTTCTATATCTTGCAGCTAGATCTTTGTAGTTATCTTACTTCTTAATCCTAGTATTAACTGTTCGATTTTTAGGCTAAACACTACGTTTACCTAGGATTGCTGACGTTCTTATTCGTTCCCCAAACTTGTAGTTTTTGAACTTGCGTCCTATACTCATTTGTTTGTCTATGAACTGAGTAGCTGCCCTTTCCCATCGGTTTTCGTCCGTTATGGGTCCTTAGGTATGTCTTATCTCCTCTTAAGAATCTTAAACCTGTGGCCTTTTGCCTTTATCGAGTGATAAGCTAGCACTAGTAATTGCCTACTTGCTTAGTTTCTTTTAAACGTTGCTCCTATTATCTTATAAAGCGACGGAAATTGTATTTAACAGTGTTATAGTATCCGTTACTAAACCTTGTTCTGTAATGGTCTTAGTTTCTACTTCTATTTTAACTTCTTTAAGGTTTGCATGCTCCTAATAAGCTGCCTTTATTGCCTTATTATTGGTAAATGCTTTGCCTGTGTTAAACTTATTATCTTTAATATCCAATCTATAAGCTGGTTCGTTGGTTCCTCTAAACTTAAATAGTAATAGCTCCTATAGCTAATAGCTTGCGCCGTACTTAGCGTCCTTATAAATTTGGTATACGTTGTTGTAATAATACGCGAAACTGTTAATTAAACATTCTTTTATTCCTTATAGTGTACCCTTATCCCTCTATACGTATGTGTCCCCTACTAGTCGGGTTCCCTTTACTGTGTAGTTACTTTAACCACCTCTATAGTCTCTGGCGAAATGACCTTGTTTTCCGCAATTTATGTAAGCCCTATCTTTAAACCATTTTTCTTGTTATAGAGTCTGCCTAAATATCTTCTGCTGCTAAGATCCTTAATTCGGCCTCTATTTCTAGGTCCTTTAATTACTAGATCCCTGACCTTTAGGTTTCTATAGTTTCTTTATCCACCTTTTGAATTCTTTGGTACCGCTTAGGTCTATTAGCTCTATGCCATTCCATAGTTTTTAACTCTATGTCTGTCGTTGCGTACTCTGCGCCTTATATAACTATGGAACTCTATCTTGCCCTTTTTTAGCTTGTTCCCTTTAATAGATCCTATTATTAATCTTTATTAACTAGTTTATTAACTCTCTTAAAGTATCCGCATCTTCTATTAGGATAATTGTGTCCTAGACTTTAGCCTTAAGTCCTTGCTTATACTGTGCCATAAGCGCCCTGTTATTTTACTTAACCTATATAGCTAGTGTTTGAAACTGCGTTGTATACTTAATTGCTAAAGTATGTTATACTAGGTTCTGAAGTTTCCATTTCACTATTATAGTTGCTTTGGGGTCTTTAAATATTTATGTTAACTGTTCTGCGAATCTGTTCTAACTTGCAAACACATACCGTATGTCTGGGTTAGTAGTCGTTGCACCGTTTGCTTGTATCTCTATAAGGTAAGACTTAAACCACTCTAAAGCTCTTCCTATTAAGAATAGTCCTGCGGATGCTACCTAGTCCGTAGGTGTTACTAACTTCGCTCCTTTTTGCATAACCTTAAAATATATCTGCGTAAAAAATCCTTTAAGCTTCGACTTCTCTCCTAAGAACCGTTTAATTAAAGGTAACTTAACCTTTACTACTCTGATTCCATTAATGCGTTCTTTAAGTAGCCTATTATTGTCCTATAAGTAATTAACCATTTCCTATAACTGACCTTACGTAACTACTTAAGAATCCGTGTCCGCTATACTAGTATCTCCTAACCTTGAGGTTATAGCTGCCGTTGACGTCGTTATAACTAGTGCTTTGGGTGGTATGTTATTTAACTTTATTTAATACCGTAACCTTAGTAGTAAATGTATAACGGAACCTTGTAGCGGGAACTATGGTAGGTCCTATTATTAGGCTAGGTATGTAGGTAAGAACAGTGTTAACAACGTAATAATAACTAGTGAAGTGGTTACCTAATAGATTAACTCCAATTGTATTCTAAGATTTACTACAAAGAAAGAACTATCTGGGTAGGGACTATGGTCCTTTAAATACACAACCATACGCCTAAGAAATCCCTTCGCTCTATAAGGTACGTGTGCTCTGTCTACTCTGTCATAGATTATATAGATCACACAGATTATACAGATCATATTATATGACCTCGGCTACTATTCCTCGTCACATGGTTCCACCGGATCTATCCTAGACCGTGCCTGTATTAACCAACTAGCTTCCTCCGACTCTTCTCCAAGTAGTCGTAACATCGTACTTAAGCTGTCCGTAACAGTAAATATACTGTATTGGTCTTTAATTAAATACAAACAAGTAACCCATAGTGTACTAGCTTCTAAACTATATGCACTAGCTTATAGCTTTAATATAGCAGCCGCAATTAAATTAACAATCCAGAAGATTCTACAATTGGAGCAATTACCCCTGGTTTTATATACTAATTTAAAGTCCCTTTATAACTACCTAGTTAAACTAGGTACAACATAAGAGAAGAGGCTTATGGTCGACCTAATATGCTTATATTAGGCCTATAAACAACATAAGATTACAAAGGTTAAGTAGATTGGCGGTAGAGATAACCTAGTAGACGCTATAACTAAGGTAAAGCCGTGTTAAGCTCTTAAAACTCTAATTGATATAAATAAGCTTAACCTAAAAGTTATAGAGTGGGTAGAACGAGACTAACAGAGTACTTATAGTTTATTTACGGCCTATTAGGAGGCCGTACGGTTCATTTTATGGACTATAAGTAGGACTTACAGTTAGACTAAAGCATTATTTAGAAGACAGCCTAAAAGGCACCTTGGGAGGGATTTCTTATGGATTTCTTTTGTGTTTTACAGTTCTATTAAGGCAATTACGGAGGCTATATATAAGTAGGTCTATTTTTAGGTGCCGCTAGTATATAATTACAGCACCTAGTGTACCAAACGTGTAGTTACACATTTAGTACACCAACTACTTGTTTATAAAGTGCTGACTAATTAGGGGGAGGGCGCGTCAGTATATAGACTACGTAGTCTATTTTAATAGAATTGACAGTTACCATCCAAATAAGCATATAATACTATACGTATTTCGTGTCCCTAGATATAACTTACTTGTATTATTAAGTTGATACAAACAAGCAGTTATAGATTTATTATATTAGCTTAAGGTTTATAGCAAGGGTAATTTGTATTATATTAAATTTAAATAGTTATATCTGTAAGAGTGGAACTGCATTAGGAAATGGAGGCTTCCGCAATAGGAAATAGATGCTCGCTTAGCATCTCGCCGCTTTTATTTGGCCCGTGCGCTGACCTCATCACATAAAAGCACGCTTCCCTCGCCGGTCTACTCTCCTCCCTCCATCGTCTCCTTTCCCCCAACACCGCACTTCCTCCTCATTGGACGCTTGGACTGCATCCGTGAGGCATTTTCTCTCCCCTTGGCAATTATGCAACCGCTACACTGCCCGGCTGCCTCCAATTTTCCTCCCTTTATGGACCGGCGACGATGACGCTGCGCTATATCCCTTGGCAGTCCCTGTCCGTGCCTCCTCTTCGGCATTCAGCGAGTTCTGCCTAGGTTTCGTCCACTCCACTTCCCTCGCCTTTCCCATAGCCGAGCAGTGTTTATGGAGTCTCCCACTCTCTGCATGAGAATCGCTCATGAATGGGCACTGATTTCCTTTCCCTATACGCATTACTCCCATTCCTTTGGTTTCCCCTCTTTGGAAGTTAACATCCCCTCCCATAGCTGCTCAACTTAGTGATCTTCGGCCACCTGCCACGTCAATAATCATACAGAACGGTAACAGACGCCTTAGATGCCCTAATAACGTCTTGGCAGAAGGGGTTAAGCCTATGCAATTTCAGCTAGACGCTTAGCAAGCTTACGGGACTATATGGCCCCAGGGAAACGATTGGTCTTAAACCGTCCAAGTGTCGCTAGCCTAGTTTCACCAGAAAGTTAGGCCAGGCAGGCACAACTATAACCCTCTGTTGAGCTATGCAGGTGGCGGTCAAGGAGAGTACTCGCCTAGGTTGCGCCGTGCATCAGGTTGGTTATGCCTTGGTCCATATAACTATTTGCATAATGGCAGTGTCGCATTACGGCGTCCCAAATTAGGGGGAGCAAAGGGCTAGAGTGGGCTTTCAGCACAGCAGGGGTTTGTTTGGGCGCCAATCTCTCTACATAGTTTGATCTAGAAGCCTAAAGTCCGGAGCCTAGACGTGGGTTTAAGCCTAAATTTAGGTTTCGGGGTTGCCGACAATTTAAAAAGTTGTGTTAGAATCTCCCTGTTCAGCTTACAAGGCGCGGATTACATGGAACGGGCGTCTGCAGACTTATATAATTGTTAGGCAGACTCTAACAGAAAAGGGGAGGCGCATCTGGCAATACAGCCTGGCTCTAGGGAGCTGGCGCCGCAATCCCTCATTTCCCTTATAAGTATTGGTGGGATATTTGCGCATGTTTTTATCTGATAAAAAGGGGCTTTATGCAAGAGCTACATTGCCACTAAAACTTTGCGGCTGGATAATGAACTTGGTTGCATACAGGAAAGTAATTTAACACTAGGCGGTTTTCCTAATATAGGTACTTTTCGCCTGCGGTCTTTATTAACTATATCCTGCTAACCGTAAGAGATTGTTTATCTAAACCCCTGGAAAATCTGTGCCAGTAACCACCCCTTAACCATGGACCCTTTAACTGCTTAAGATTGCCATCGCCACTCTGCTCTTGCTCTAGCAGGTTATACAAGGCGGCAGCGACGGCAGCAGCAATGGTAACGTCTTTTAGTACTTTTTCCGTCCCTTAGGCGTAAGAACCCCTCTAAATTATATATTATTCTGGGCCACTGGCGCTAAAACCACACTCTTAACCTTCCAACCTAAAGAATACCGCGTCCATTGTTACTAATTAGTATAACATTAACAAGATCCTGGGGAATAAGTTAGGGTTAAATGCTTAATCCAAGGATAGAGAGATTCTTATACCTACGTTCCATAGAGTTAAATCTAAGGGTAGCAGTTAAGGTAAGTGCCCAGCTCTAATTAGTATAGTAGCTTATATATATCATTTTTAACATTGTGTAGAGAATGTAGTTATTATTAACAACAACCAAACCAAACTAGATACTAATACCAATGATAAGGACGAGTACCCCCTATGGAAAGATGGTATAGGTCCGCAGATAGACAATTAACTTAAAGGTGCAGGTATGTTAGCTATAGAGCATCTTAGCAAAGATTGTCATGCTATAGGCATAGAAGATGCCATTAACTCTATCAAAGGAGCAGAAATTCTAGTTAGTCCGCTCTTAAGTTATAAGCCCACATTAACGCCGCCCAAGTCTACTGTTGGCAATTCACCACCCCACACAAGCTGCAATGGCAAAGTAAAGGAAACCGTGCATTTTGCCAATAAAATGTCGATGGCGGATACTAAATTTAGTAATACCATTAAACACCATTACATAATTTTAAAGACTAATAGTAATGCGTGGTCCGATTGCTCTATTAACCAGCCAACATAAGAGGTCAGCACCTACACTGTCCTAAAAGCAGTGATGGAACTGGATTGGCGTGGATTGGCGGCAGCCTTTAAATCCACGCCAGCTGATGTAATCCTTGGCGGCGCTCCAGGAGCGCTGCTGGATATCCAGCTGTCAGCACAGAGGTCTTGGCACAATTTTAGTGTTGGATAAGAAGGTAGTGGGTGGCGGATATTATAAGATTGACTATATTACTCCTCCAGCTCGTCCTTCTTGTCCTCCTCTTTAGGATTGTTGCTATCCTTGAGCGGTATTACCTCGCTTAACGCGTTGCTGTTGTCGTCGACCTTAATAGCCGCGAGAGTCTCTTCCAGCGGCTTTTCGCCTACGGCGCCTTAGTATAGCGAATAACACCAAGGGAGAGGTAGTGATAGAGGTTAGTGGAGGGAGGAACGGTCTTATTAAGGGCGACATTATAAGCTGTTGGTAGGGGGGGGTAGGCGGACATCTACAGGAGCTTCTTGCGATCACGTGATAGCTTCGCTAGTACCAGAAAATCTGTGGCAGCAGTAGTAAGGGAGCAGCAATGATCGGGCGTCCTTAATTTGGTGGCTGACACTGTTATAAGCGACGCGCAGTTATTACTTACTCTCCTGATTGGCTATTTACTGCGCACTGACTGTATAGCACCCAACCCCTTCTTGATCAGGTATAAGCTGTGGCGCGCCAGGAGCTCCATGAGCTTCAATCCACGCCACGCCGGCGTCAAGATCAGAGGATCCAGATCCAGATCCAGTTGGAGCTCCACCACCAATCCAAATAGACGCCAATCCAATTCCATCACTGCCTAAAAGTTACAACACATTAGTTACAGTTACCGATAAAGAAATTTCCTACGCCTAAAAATGCGAGTAGCAATAGTGGTAATGATGGCAATAGTGATAACAGCGACAGCGACAATTATATAACGTGCGACACATTGCCGACGCGCAAGCGGAAACGCCCTCCGCCCGCCCATACTGTTGGCCGCAAGCGGCACAGTCAAAAGTTGAATACAGCATCGAAGCAGCATCCTAAGCGCGCTACACACTCTACGAGGCGATAAAAGCCATCTCTATTCCGCGGCAGACCGCTCCTCAACTATCCTTTGGCCCTAAAACCTACCCCAGGAGCGCGGTTTGGTAGTTGCGATACTGAGATACTCCACAGCGACGACCACGGCGACGACAGCAGCGATAAGAGCAGTAAAGAAAGCAGTGATCGCGGCTGCCGTCCCGCACGCCTTTATTGCTTGGGCAGACATAAGCGGAAGCGCAATCGCGGCAGGGCTCCACGACCAAATACTTCTACTGAACCAATGGAGGTAATTGGTCCGATATGCCTGCCCACAGCTACCAACTTAAGCGATAGCGTTGGTGAGAAAGTATTATCCGAACCTTAGAATAATAAGCACGCTTCTACACTCTGCTCGCAGTCTAAGACAGCTCCTCCAACTAAAGCGGACGAAGACGACGAGTATAAGGTAGAGGAGATCCTCAAAGCCTATGCCTATCTCGAAGCCCATATCTATCGCAGAAAGCTACAGTACCGTGTTAAATGGCTTAGGTATAAGGACGATCTGGAGTGGTACAATACGTCTAACTTCAAAAATAGCCCGCACAAGCTCCGTAATTTTTACACAACCAACCCTACCCGCCCAGGGCCTCCGAAAAGGCTGGGGAGGTGGGTACAGTATTAGGAGGAGGGTAGAGATGCGGACGACCATCCTAATAATAACAAGCCTAAGAGATCACACACAAGAGGCGGAACACTGTAAGGATTGGCAGACTTACCTTAGCAAGCTCAGACGTGATTCCGTTGGTGCGGATTTTCTTACCTCAGCGAGCTCAGACGTGATTTTTTGGCTAGCGTCGGAATAACGGTAGGGCCGTCTCCTTCTCGCAAAATCACGTCTAAGAGCGTTTGGCGAGTTTTGTTAAAAGCCTAAGTAAAATCTACTAAATAGAGGTTGCGGATATCTAATTTATTAATTTATATAACGCGTTATTATTAAACCACATAGTCACTTTTTTTTTAAGACTTAGGGCTTCTAAATGGTATAAATTTTATTATACGGCTATTGCTCGGTCCTAACATTAATTTCGTTAAAATTAAAAAACGCGTTGTTAAAAGCCTAAGCACATATTATATCTTATTAAATAGTCTACTAATATAGATAAAACTATACAGATATATAGATATCTACTACTTAAAGCTATTACAATACTTAGTAGGCGCTATAGTTGGGTCCTTCCTTAAAAATATCCTCCCTTAGCCTGGAGTGCCTCCACTACTGCTAGGGGGCAGAGCCTTGTGCAGAGCCTCGTGCAGATCCTTAGTATAGCTTTGTGTAGAGCTTAATGCAGAGCCTTAGCAGAGCTTCGTGCAGAGCCTTAGTAGAGCTTCGTGCAGAGCTTCGTGCAGAGCTTCGTGCAGAGCTTTATGCAGAGCTTCGTGCAGAGCTTCGTGTAGAGCTTTGTGTAGAGCTTCGTACAGAGCTTTATGCAGAGCTTTGTGCAGACCTTCGTGCAGACCTTTATGCAGACCTTCGTGCAGACCTTTGTGCAGACCTTCGTACAGACCTTCGTGCAGACTTCATGCAGACCTTTGTGCAGACCTTCGTGCAGACCTTGGTGTATACTGCGCGGCTTGGCGGTGCAGAGGTAGAATTAGGGCCTCTACCGCGACGACTTCCTCTCAACGTCGCGCGGGTATAAGGAACTAAGGATCTTATAGCTTAATAGAGTAGGCTTTTCTCTATAATTTGGTATGATTTTAATGTTAACAGGTATTGTGGGAGGGTAGATCAATTTCGTTAAAGTTAATAAAGTCTTCTTATATAAACAGTGTTTAGGTTTTCTACAAAGCTCGCCAAAGTCTCTCAGACCAAGAAAACGATTGCCGTCCTAAATAAGCTTAGCGGACGGTGCGGATATTCCTATATCCGCACAATCGATTTCTTGGTCTGAGCTTCTAAGGTAACGGATTTTTAATCGGTCCGCAAGCTGACTAACTACATTTGTGCTGCACCACTGGAATCACGTGTTCTGCAACGTTTATTAAGAAATCCGACATTTTATGGATCTTGTGTATCTCGTAAGCGCTAGAACTAGCTCAAACCCTTTTCCGCAACCCTAGGGTAAGAGAACCAACTGTCGCATTTAATGCGCTCTTATCACATAATTAGCGGCAACAAGCAAATGCCGGAGTTATTATTATGGTCTTGTAATCGGCATAGAGCCCCATAACTTGAGTCCTATCCGTCCGATTCAACCACGCCAAGTTAGCTATTAACGTCATTCCAGAACAGAAGAAACTCTCATTTCTTATACCCATCAGCTTCAATAACACTTCCTTATCTTCAAAGTCGAGGTGCCTGATAATCGAACAGGTCAATAGCGACCTCAATCCATAGGCTTCACTCCCAGTCCACATTCATGTGATCCACCACATTAAGATGACAGTGCAACTAGTGATGATAAGGCTATTGGAACGCAGCCATTAGTCCCGATCTTAAAGACGCTATGGGAGGCTGGGGCGCTTCCTGACTTCTCTACGCGAAACGCAGCTACGTATAATCCGGTTAACCGCAGCTAAAGGTCCGCCCTGCGCTGCGATTTTGGGTGGAGAAGGCGCAGAAATATTCGTCAGGCGATTGCTCCTTAAACTTCAACTAGTCAAACTCGAACAAAGGATCGACCTCTGTGGCGCTTAATTTTCGCCATGTAACCGGGAACTATTGGATGAGAGTGTACACTCTCCTGTCAACTCCGATGGTTAGCGCAGCCACGTCTGCACGGCCTTGCTTTCCCTTAAATAGCAAAAATACCAAAACTTCCCCTACAAAAAGGCCATGCAGACATAGCTGCGCTAACCGCCAGAGTTAATAGGAGGGTGTATAGGCTGGTGGTTAATACGCAGGGGGAAATTAAAGGTTAATTAGCTGTAAAGAGATAAGGGATTATCTGCCATAAGTTCAACTTAACTAGCGTCCAATGCTTAGTTCCACCGGAAAAGCTGGTCGTTCTAGCATTTATACAAGCCGCTCCAGGGATACGGCAATATCCACGCTTTCCTTAAAGATGTCAGTCCGCTTAAAAAAAAGACCAGGAAAAGAGATTAACGAGTTTAGGATAAGGCCTCCCGTAGATTTACTTAAATACGCTAAGAAATACAAGAAGGGCCAATATTACCAACCTCCACTCTGGGAAATTCTTTTTGACATAGTTGCTAGTAAGTTATATCTTAGCCTTGCTTATCAGGGTCGCTCATGCTAAATTTCTCTAGTAGGGATTATAACTAACACCACCGCTCTATTACACTAAATCCATATCCCTCTAAACACAAACACGAGTGTGGATATGCGTTCTCCCTTTATTTATGCAAAGAAATAGCGGGTTTTCAGCCAAGCTGCCTGCTAGCGCGCCCTGTCCAAGCCTTATATAGCACTTCTAACGGCAAAGCCTGGTGGCAACGCGTGCACTTAAAATTGTCAACGTCATCTTCAGTATTTGGGGGGCAAGGGAAGAGATATTCGATGCCTCTAAAAGATGCTTTAGTTATCTTAGGTTGTGAAGGCGTAACTTTCCGTGGCGAGTCCTTAATGGTAGACATACTTAGCTTGTAGTAAGAACACTCCACCTAAATAGAGAGTCTACTCCAAAGGTTGAGTTTCCACGTAATTGGAGTAGCTCCTTTAGCTAAAGATTTCTTTCCTGGTCCTCGAAGATGTCCCTAACAAAAGAAGTTACTGTTAGACAAGGGGGGTAGGGGGTGGCAATGGAAATAAGGGGTAGGTGTCGACCTAAATCGGAGTTCCTTACCACCATCGTACTACTGGCTGTCGACCCAGATTGTATTTACGTACTTTGTCTTAGTTATCTCTTAACTTATAACTAAACGTCTTATTACCTATTTCCATTACCAATTACTAATTAAATGACGACGTAGTTGTCAGTCTATATGCCACCTACCTGGTGTATATAGTAAGGCTCTAAAGCCTCTTGCAATACTACAGAGTTCTTATTTCTAATCATTTGTTTATATTACGTTATAATAGTAGTATATATTTCTTAATAGGCATCTCGCCCCCTTCTAAAGGGCTAGAATAAACCATCTCCGGCTTTAGAGATCTAATTCTAGCTACTAGGTAAGACCAGCTTTAGATAGAGATGTTAGTAAGACATTAATACTATATTGACATTAGATTCAATTTGTTGAGGTGTGTACTTACCACTTATATAATTTATATGGAAGTCCTATTGCAGGTAATAGTGGTATTTATTTTACTATTGACGGCTTATAGGCTGCCTCCTATAAAAATGTCTCTCCTAGTTCTATATAAAGAGGCTGTTAAGGACCTACTCTACCTGCAATTGCTTTACCAATAATCTTTTTGGACTGGGTTAATCTTGGATCTCTATAGTAGAGCTATAGTTTAACTAGACTGGATCCTGTCGATTTAATTAGTTGGATAGAGTGGATTTGAAGCCGTGGAGCTCTTAGAGCTCCAATTCTCTAACCTAATTCAGGTAGGTTAATATAAGGGTAAGCTAATTAGCGACTAAGGATGAGCTTTAATTTCATAATTGGGTGTATAAACTATATAATCTGAAAACTCTGGTGTATACAAGCGTCGTTCTTCTTGCCCCCGTTATTATTGTTATTATCGCTTTAATTGATTTATCCTTATCTTTTTTCTTACTGCTACTATAGATTGATATTTGTTAACCTAATTGCCTTCTATATCTAATAATGTAATCCTTTACACCTAAGAGCTTTAACCTAAAAAGTAGATAAGTTAAAAACAACTAATGAGTTTAAGCCTACACTAGTAGCTCCGCAGCCGCCAGCTATAAGAGGGAGGATATACACCTCCGCCTAAGCCTATAAACGCCTTAAGACGACTTATTAAGAATGCAACGACCTATTGCCAATCAATCGCTTTAAGGAATATCTTGCTACCACGCGTTCTTCTTGCCGAGAATTAACACTTTAACGTCTTACAATACTAACAGGATCGCTATAAGAGCCAGCTAGATCTTGCTCAATATGCGCTTAATATATTGACTATACCTCCTATAAGCAATAAATGTAAGCGACCCTTTAGTAGCTGTAGGATTCTTCTTAGCGACCAGCGTTCCTAATTATAAATAAGTATAATTAAGACAAATGAGGTTCTTTGGCATTTATATAGGCCACCACTAAAAGGTATATTTAATAATAAGGAAGTAGTTGTGACGGTGCTAGAGCGCGTTACCTGCTAAATTCTGCTATACTACTGCCATATTCTGCCAACCTACGATTGGCTCGCTTACCGCTAGCGCCTTGGCGGCTGCCCTTTTATATATGTTTACTATGGTCCTGGCGACCCCCTTCTTTTCTTCTCCTTAGCTTAGTATCTTTATTAGATAGCAATCCACAAGCTTCGGTTTAGAGGCATTTATACAAGCCATTATATTATACTAAGCTCTCCATACACTGCCTAGGAAGGCCTTAATAATATCCCACCCCATAAGAAACTTTATCTGCAATAATATGTTAACGCGCTATACTCAGACACCAAAACAACTCTACATTACCTGGGAAGGCCTTAATAATATCCTACCCTATAAACTAGACAGGATTAGACCAGTACCCCCGGAATTAAAACCGAATTATATAATTCCGATAAACCCTAGGAAGCCAACGATGGCACCTAAAGCGAGCTTATTTAAAAGAGCTGCCCCGACCTAAGAAGAATATGAGATTCAATTGGGATCCGAAATTAAGGATAATAATAATAGTATAGACGTACATAAACAGATTCGTGCCCTGACGGCTAATTAGAAAGCCGACCGTCTCTAAGCTTAAAGTATATAGGAGACCCTGCAAGAGATTCTAGATAGCCTCGCGGCCCTATAAAGCTTAGCCCCCCCTTTTAGAAGTCCTAGTCGTCCTATTCACTTAACCAAATGTAATATACCAGGGAGTATGGATATAATAACAAAATAATTAAAGTCCGTTAAGCTCCCTAACCCCCAACTACTGTCCGATGGGATAGACCCTACCTTTAAGAATTAGAGGATTTAAGTATGAGGAAAGCTCCGCGTTAACCATAACTATTTCCTTTTTAAAGAAGCCAAAATGCTCTACCTCTTTGGTTGAACCATAGGGGATGCCTAACGGCACCTTTAAGCTAAGTTTGAGGACGATTCCCCTGTCCGATTTACATTTATTAATAAGATGATACGGCACCTGGCTACTATCTACGTTAACCTAAACAAAGTATGGGATGCCTGGTATAACTATAATTGCCTAATAATAAAACCAAACTAACCCTTTGCCAAATTCCAGACTTAATTCCTATACCTTATGGGAGAAGGCTAGGTTCCCCTTAAGAACTACCGTTTGGACTTATATAATAAGCTAACAATCTGGCTATAAGAGAAGATTGCTGTAACCTTAGATAACCTACTAACCTATAAAAAACTCATAGCTTGTTGCCTATCTTTAGACGCAGAACTAAAGCGGATTAACGCCCGCCCTAATTGGCAGAAGCGACTACGTAGCGATTATAACTCGCCAGCCACACCTATAGGAGCTGGAGTAGGAAGATAAGCTACGTCTGCTCTTATACTAAAAGCGGTTATAACTACACACTAGCGAGCCTCGCCCAACTAGCTACGTACTACGCCCTTAACTAGTACTTGTTACAATACCCTAATTAACCCCGCCTCGGCCACGTGCTACAACTATAATAAGGAGGGTTATTTTGCCTCGTCTTGCCTAGAACTAGGGGATATTAAGGAGATAGAGAAAGGAGAAACGTCTAATAAGTTAGGAAAAGAAGAACCCTAGGGAAAGACTCCCCCCTAGGGTATCCTATTAATTTTAAAGAGATTAATCTAAGTTAGTTAATAGGTGGAAAACACTTTATGGTTCTATGTATAGTATCTTAAAATAGATATGGAGTTAACTTAACTGCCCTTATTAATACTAGAGCAAATGGCTTTACCTTTATAAATACTGCCTGTATAATTAACGTTGCCAAGTTTCTAAATGTAAAAGCCACCCTACTAGAGAAGCCTATCTAGGTAAAAGGCTATAACGGCTAAGCTAGTAAGCCGGTTACCTATATTTTAAAGTTACATATCTCCCTTAATAGATAATATTAATATAGCATCCCTTTCTGCATTTTAGACCTAGGGTCCTACAATATAATTCTTAGCCGAAAATGGATGTCCTACTTTAATATTTGGCTGAACATATAACAAAGACAGTTTGTCTGGCCGGAGGATAGACCGAAATTACCCTCCTTTATTAGAGAAATCCAAACCGACTATAAGATACTAGCCGCGAAGTCTGACCCTATATATTAGTAGGATGTCTAGGCCCGTAACCTAGCCTTTACCTAAGAAGACGCCTGCTGCAAAGCTGGAAAGAACTCTGTACTAATAAAGATACTCTCCCAAAGTGCTATATTTAAGGAGGACTCTACGTACAGAAGTGGGATAGATAGTAATATAGACGGCGTCTAAATCGCGTAGATCTAACTGGTATGGAAAAGAACATACTAATAAGATATAAGGGATGACCTCTAAAAGATATAATAGGAGCTAAAAGGAGTAATAACAACGCTAATACCCTAGAGGGCCTTAAGGTTATATATGCCCCTATTGTCCTGTAACCCCCCTGTAGTAGATATCACTGTAATTAGCGCTATAGCGTTCCACTTTAATATATATCAGAAGGAAAATAAGGTCTTTATAACAAGCCTATATAAGATTAACCGGATTATTAACAAGAGGGAAGAAAAGCTAATTAAGGAAACTAATAAGGAACTAGTTAAACGTCTTCTTCTTACTATCTATGCTAAGTACAAGGACGCGTTTTTAAGGGCGGCTTTGGATAAGTTACCCCCTTACTAGATATATAATTACAAGATTTAACTGGAAGCTAATAACTTGCTAGGCTATAGCCCCCTCTACTAACAATTAACAGATAAGCTAAAAGTAATAAAGTAGTACTTAATTAATAACCTAGATAAAGGGTTTATTAAGCTAAGTTAAGCCCCTTTTACTTCCCCTATCCTATTTGTAAAAAAGCCTAGTGGAGGCCTCCGTTTTTATATTAACTATTAAAAGCTAAATACTATTACTTAAAAGGATTGGTATTCTATTCTGTTAATTAATAAAACCCTCGCATGTCTAAGCTGGGCAAAGATTTTTACTAAACTTAATATCCGCCAAGCTTTTTACCAAATTAGGATAGACCCTATATCTAAAGATTTAACAACGTTCCGTACCTATTATAGGTTCTATAAATATAAAGTTCTTCCTTTTGGACTAATAAACGGACTGGCTATGTACTAAAGGTATATAAATAATGTTCTTTTTGATTACCTTAATGAATTCTGTATAGCATACCTAGACGACATCCTTATATACTTAGACAATAAACTTAAGTACTAAGTTTACGTTAAGAAGGTCCTAGAGAGATTATAGAACGCGGGTTTACAAGTTAATATTAAGAAATATAAATTTAGGGTAAAACGCATAAAGTACCTTAGGTTTATAGTAAGTATAGATAGAATTAAAGTTGACCCTAAGAAGGTCAACGCAATCCGCAACTGGAAGCCCCCTTGCACTGTAAAGGGGATCCAGTCCTTTTTGGGTTTTTATAATTTCTACTGCCGATTTATCCGTGACTATGGAGTTGTGGCAACGCCTCTTATACAACTTACCTGGAAAGACACGCCTTTTGTCTTTAATAACGACTATATGGAAGCCTTTGGAGAGTTAAAAGATTGGCTTATCTCTTCTTTAATCCTTTGTTACTATGACCCGGACCTTAAATTAATGCTAGAGACGGATGCTTCTGTAGTGGGAATCCTATTATAGTTATATCTAGACGGTAAATGGTACCCTATTGCCTTCTTCTTAAAAACAATGGACCCAGCTAAGTGTAACTACGAAGTATATAATAAAGAAATGCTAGCTATTATCTAATCGCTGTCCTAATAGCGCGTAGAGCTTAAAGGCACGAACTCCTGGATTAAGATATATATAGATTATAAAGCCCTAGAGTACTTTATAACTATAAAGCAGCTTACTGGATAATAAGCCTATTAGGCCGAAATACTCTCTAAATTCTTTTTTACAATTATATATTATTCTAGTAAGTAAAATACTAAAGCTAATACACTAACCCGAAGGGAATAAGATATAGGACCCTAGGATAAGCTAAAGACCTAATACTAGACGCGCGCCCTCCTCTATCCCAAATAGCTTGACCCGTAAATTCTTAAAGAACTAAACTCTAAACGGAATGAGCTAGCACCCCTAGAGGGAGTAGTTTTAGATAAACTAATAGGGCTAGTTAATCGCATCCTAACTATAAACCGTATGGCTAACTCCCTAAAAGCCTTCCGTGATTAAGCCGCGAAGGAGGACCCTAATTTGGAAATAGAAGAAGGACTGCTTCTATACTAAGGACGGCTTATAGTTCCAGATATTAACAACCTATAGATAGAGTTAATCCGTAAAGCCTACTATTAAGTCTCTACGGTATACCCTGGTTATAATAAGACCCACTAACTACTAGCGCCCTGTTACTACTGGCGAGGACTTCTATCTAATGTGGATTAATTTGTTAGAAACTGCTACGCCTATAGACGCGTAAATGCCCCTAAGGATTGAACTTCTGGGTGGCTATAACTATTGCCAGTTCTAGAACGCCCTTGGCAATATATTACTATGGACTTTAAGTTATTTCCAAAGGACGCCTATGGCCACGATGTAGCCTTTGTAGTGGTTGACTAACTATGTAAGTAATCCGTCTCCCTCCCTTGTTTTAAGACTATAACTGTAAAGGATATAGCCTACCTCTACGTTAACAATATCTATCGATTCTATGGCGCCCCTAAATTAATTGTCTCTGACCGTGGCCCCTAGTTTATATTAGATTTCTGGAATAAACTCTGCTGTATCCTTAGGATTAAGATTAAGCTCTCTACTGCATTCTATCCTTAGACTGACGGCTAAACCGAGATTATAAACCAGTACCTCAACCAGCAACTACGGCCCTTTATAGACTACTATTAGGATAACTGGTTGGAATTACTACCTATAATGGACTACGCGCAGCTTATACTCCCTTATAATAGTATAGGGATGTCCCCATTCGAACTGCTCTATGGGTATGCACCACGAACGTCCTTTAATTGGGATAGGCCTACTGAACCCACTACGGCCCGCGAACGCCTCAGCTATAAGGAGGCCTGGGTATTTACTAAGAGAATGCATAGAGCCTGGAAGACTGCTTAAACAATTATAAGAAAGGCGCAAGAAAAAAAGGAGTCCGATGTAAACTAATATTGTTGCGAGGAAGACTTCCAAGTAGGAGATAAGGTATGGGTGTTAATAAAGAACTGGAAAACCTAGAGGCCGAGCCACAAGTTAAACCACCAAATGGCTGGCCCATACGAGACTCTTTAAAAGGTAGGATACTCTTTTAAGGTTAAGCTACTAGAGTTAATAAGGATCCACCCTATTTTCTCCCCGGACTGGCTATAAAAGGCTGCGGATAATCTACTACCTAGATAGTATAATAACCCCCCACCGCTAATCTAGATTACTGAGGACGAAGAATGGGAAGTTAAAGAAATCCTAGCAGTAAAAAAGGTTTATAATGTCTTAAAATACCATGCAAGCTAGGTAGGCCATAATAACGACCTAGAGTGGTACCCCGCATCTAATTTTAAGTACTCCCCCTATAAGCTATGAGATTTCCACCTAGCCCACCCTAATCTCCCTAGACTACCATGTAAATTAGACAACTGGATTAAATGCTAGGAAGAAGGGTTAGATAATTACGACAATTTGGACGACAATAGGGAGCTCGGACAACGCCTAAGGGCAGGCTTTTTTAGGAGGGGGGGGTGATATGACGGTGCTAGAGCGCGTCACCTGCTAAATTCTGCTATGCTGCTGCTATATTCTGCCAACCTACGATTGGCTCGCTTACCGCTAGCGCCTTGGCGGCTGCCCTTTTATATATGTTTACTATGGTCCTGGCGACCCCCTTCTTTTCTTCTCCTTAGCTTAGTATCTTCATTAGATAGCAATCCACAAGCTTTAGTTTAGAGGCATTTATGCGAGCCGTCACAGTAGTTGAGTTAGTAGAAGAGCCTTGCAAAAGGGTGCCGCTTAAAGAAGCAGCAAAGGCCCAACTTGCTACTGCCGTTGCGGCAGAGGCAGCTGCTTAGGTAGAGGACGACATAACTAATAAGGAGAAAGAGAAGCTAGATAAGCAATATATAGCTATTAAGATTGACTATAAGAATAAGGTTATTGGTAAGGTATAGCTTTTAGTAAATTATTCTATATCTACCCTTCCTTTTATAACACCACGCTAACGCCAAGCCTTTCTATATTTAGTATATAAATGTACTGGAGCTCTATAGAGCTCCTAGAGTTAAACAATTTACTAGCTAGATAAAGTGGATTTGAGCTTAGATTTACTCCACTCTAGTCTAAAAAGATCACTATGCTTTATATCTTACTTATCGCACAAGAACAACTGGTCTTAGTATTACTATAGAAATGGTTTAAAATAACCTGTAGTTTTGGAGAAAGGGGAGCACTGGCTCTGTAGTAGGCCTAAAGATCCAGATAATTACGGTATTAAAGGCCTAGTAGAGGACCTCTGGCTAGAGGAATATAAAGGCAAGTATACACCCGCTATTGTCGCTAAGCAGCTTCTACTAATTTGCTATACAACATTATCAAAGCAAATAAGTGCCTTAAGTTGTTAGATGGATAAGTCACTTATAAGAACTCTATCGATTAATACTGGCTCTAGAAGCTCTCTATATATATAAGGTAGGGGCAAAAGACTAATAATAACGCTGATAACGATTTAGTAACTGTTACTTAATCGCTACTAGGCCGATATTGCCACTTAGTCAGTAATAGGTAATAAATAGGTAATAGAAAATAGATAGTAAGACATACAATGGCAAGAAACAGGGTGTGAGTTATAAGGCGGTACTTAACAGTGACCTTAACGGTCGACATAAGTCCTAGTTCGGGCGGCCGCAAGCCAGAGCTTTTGAAAAGGGTGTTAATCCTAACGTTGACAAGCAATACGAGGAGGAAACTGCTGCTGAGAAAGCTGCTGCTAAAGTTAACGCGTTAGCCAATATAAATATACAGGAAGCTTATAAGCTGGAAGATAAGAAGGAAGATAAGGATGAAGATAAGGATAAGAAGGAGGAGGAGGAGGAGGAGGAGGAGGAGGAGGAGGAAGATAAGGACGATTTAGGCGACAATGGTATTAAATATACAGTAGTTGACGACTGATCGTCGCTTAACACCATGCCAAGACTCGCGATAGTAAGTACGACGTTGTAATTCGCTTGCTGGTATCACTACTAACATATTGCGAGCTTTGTAGGCTTTCTATATACTATTTTCTTTATACGACTTCTCTGTGCCTCCCTTAAGCGCCTCTACTACTTTATACGTTATATTGCTCTAAAATCTATATATTCTATCTGGTTAATCTGGTTTAACTAGTTATATAACTGGTTTGGAGCCTTAAATCTAAATTTTGGATCAGTTTCGACCTTATTTTTAAAACCTAACCTAACCTTTTACATCACTGTTATTATATTAAGTGTAATATTAGTGATGATAATTTTTAGGGTGAGTTTGTAGAGAAAGAAGAGGTCTGCTCTTTGCTATTAGGCGACAAACAATAGCTATTGTCCTAAACCATAGGTTAATGACGCTTTAGGCATATTGACCTAAATTAGGTTGTCTTACTTTGTTCTAGTTGCCTATTACCTACCCCCCCTTCCTATTACCTGTACCTTCCTTATATATAGAGGCCCTAAAGCCATATTTAATAGACAAAGTCTTTATTCTTTAATATTCCAATTAACAGGGCAGTAGGGTAGGAGGGTAGGCCTTCTAGTTATATAATTAGGGGTAAGCGGCCGCCTTATCTACTTGTTGTCTGTTTAAGGCTGCCTATAAGAATTAAGTGACATTCTTAGCTAATAGATTATAACCGTCTGTCCTATTAGCCTACATCCGCATTAGGGTCTAAAGAATGACCATATTATACAAGAATAACAGGTGCTAGGCTGCCTATAAGTGCTCTTAAGGAGAGGCTCTTTAAGAGACTAGCCCTATCTAAGCAGAATCCCAACTACAGGGCGATTTACAATAAAATGAGGGTATATATGTGTAGATAGTTGTGAAAAGCTGCTAATCCTAGTATAATCTTTTCTTTCTAGGAAGAAGCGTCCGCTAGTAGAGATCGCCTTAGCCTTAGCCTTAGCCGCGGTAATCTTATTAAGCAGTGCAGATTAAACCCAGCTATCCAGCCACTATACTTATAGGATAATCTATTAGAGATGGCTAGACATAGAGAGATCCTAAATATATATTGGGGTGCTAGTCTATTAACAAAAGTCTACTACAACTATAGGTCCTATTGGAGTAGACTTAATAAAGAGAATTAGGTGGTCTAGTGGTGCCTATAGTATGTCTTCTGCTATAGAGACAATTGAAATAAAGCGCGAAATAATAGCGCTAGTACCAGTAGTTACTATAATAGATATGTTCCAGGTGGCCCCATAAGTAAGTCGCTTTTAGTACTCTAGACGTCTTTAGAATAAGTAGCTGGCTTTGCTCTAAGAATAATAGGAATTAATAATAAAGTAGGTGGTAAGGGCTAGCGGTTAAGCAGCGGCTTCTAGGACCCTATTAGGCACTCCTATTAGCCATAGTATTATAATAAAAAGAAGGAGAGACAGAGCAAAGAAAAAGGACAGAGAAATTATAGGAGATAGGATGTAGGCATTTTACACTAGAAGCTTTTATAGAATAACTAGCAGTGGTCTTTGCTAGACGGTAAAACTGCTGGATGCTCCCAGTAAGATACTATGTCGTTACAATTCCTTATTATTCTTCTTAAACTCTGGTCTCTCATAAATCTATAACATAGTTGTTTATTGGTTTAGGCATAAAGTTAGTAAGAGATATATTAGTTATTCTTATGTATCTTAATCTAAGCGGGGTAAGAAGTCTTAACTCTTAACTCCCATTCTTATTTCCCTAGTATGTCTAGCTGCGGCAGTGGTGCGGTGTTAAGTGACGTATGGAGATAAGGCGGGCGGAGCATTAGTATAGGTAGGCGGGTGGCCTAGCTGTAGATAGGGAGAGCTGGTAGGGTAAGTAGGTAGACTAGGGTGGTATATAGAAGCAGATCCCTATTTATAACAACTCAGCGGGATTAAGAGTTGATATTAGCAGGGTAAATTATTAAGTTATTAAGTTATTTGCACGCATTAGCACATTTTAATGCTAGTGGGGAAGGGGATTTAGGTAGGCAGAGATCTATAAGAGGTGGTGATTGCTATATTGGAGAGCGGATACGCAGGCTTAGCTACCGTCTATTTACCATGGTCGTGCTACTTTGGTCCACGCGCATAATATTATCCTAGTCCATAAAGCTCGTCGGGCCTATCTATTGACGCAGATAGGAGCTGATTCGAAGGCATACTTCGCAGTTTCGATGCATCCTTCCGTTTAGATCAGCCCACGAGACAATCTGCAACATTATGCAACAATTGACGCTGCGTCTACTGCTTTAAGAAACCCTGCCTTAAAGCTATACAGTGGCAGGAATTATTGCTTAAGCTTGCAGTCAATTTCATCAATTAGTTTTCCCCTTTCCGATTGCTTATCTGCCTTATCTCTGCGTATTGACTAAATTCTGTACTCGTTTTTTTGCTATTAGTGTTGTCTATATCAAACAGACGTTTTTCCAAAACCACCAGCTTATGTTGTCTGTATAATAGAAGTTGGTTTCAGAGCGTCCTAAACCGTTGGAACACGCAGAAATCAGGATCGCTGTTGTAAAACGCTGCAAGCCTTGGATACCCTTTAGCATACTGGTCGACTAAGACCTTATCTCCTATTGTAAGCAGTAACACCTATTTGATGCGTAATTATCATTTCAAAGGTATATACGCCAGCTTTATGCGCAAAAGCGCCCACGTCAGGGGCTCCCTTTTATCTGCGCACGCCAATCATAGCATCTGCAGCATGTATAAGGTGTTGCCGTTTTAAGTCTATAAAATGCATCGCCACGCGCCGGGGTGGAGAATCCAGGACAGCCTTATGCATAAGAAGCCGTTCGTTGGCATTTTTAGTGGTTATGCTGTCCTTACATATACGCGACCACTCCCGTACCAGATCTTTCAAAGCAGATAAGGCTTACAGCTGACCTCCGTTAGACAAGTAGTTCAAGGTCATAACCAGAGCACCAAAGAAGCTCTTTCTATGCATGAAAAGAGGGCTCACAGCTCTCTTCGATTCCACTTAGGTTGGATATGTATTAGCATAGTTGGTGGTAGTAATCTTGGATGATTTGTAATTATAGTCATGTTAATCCCGCAGTGTGTCCAATAGTCAGCCTAGCTGCGAGCTTGAGCCTTATAGCTAACTAACTGCGTCAATTGGATCGCTTGCTGTCCGCTAACTATTAGGTAGCGTAAGCTGACTGTCACGCTTTTAGTTCCTAAAGTTAACAAGTCTAGAAGTCACGTAACTTATTTAGGTGGGGTTGCTACCAAGATTATGTTACCTAACTCCTAGACTACCCGTATATCAGAGTAGCGGTCATTACTTATTAGCGTCATTTACTGGCCGCTCCGATGTCCAAGCATCTGCACAGCTATAAGCCTAATAGCCACAAGCTTAGCTAACTGGATAACATATATAAATTACACCGTAATAATTATGTACGACAAGCGGGGTCACTTCGCACTAGCTGGGATTAGTAACTGCTCTAATTGGAAGTACTAACTGGGGTGGCGAGCTTATATAAAGTATTAAGGAGTGGTAGAGCTTAACAGTGGTGCTATACAGAAGGAACTCTGTTTTGCTAAAGAAGGAGGCTCTCTGCGAATCAAGCGCGAAGGCGACAAAGTGTAACATAATTTTTAGATAGAAGGGGTCCAGGATGTTAAGAAATAGCTACAGCACATGACCTATACAGGGTTATAATTAATATCAACGTGTGCATAGAATTTGAGTTGCGTAAAGTTGAGGTACCCCTTATATTTCTCGGCCTGGTGGGTTTCTTGACCCGCAGGGAGGGACGTTACCTAACCCCACCATTACTATTATCAATAATAACAACAACGTCATTTTCGAGTCGTAAGCTAACATAGTACCATCTGCCCAAGTATTTAAACCCTTATACACCGCGCTAAAAGCCCCGCATTGGACGGTTTACAAGCGCTCTACCTGCCTTAGTTAATCTCATTCTACCTATACAATCTTAAAACGTTAAAACCGAACTAAACCCTTATTATACGGCGCAATCAGCGTGTTAAGCACCTTGATAGACTTCCTGTGCAATGACCCCCTAGGGTACTAAGGTATTGGAGGTTATAAAGGGCATAGATACAGTTGATATAAAGATAGACAGATTTAAAGGGAAAGATAGGATAACTTAAGGGCTAGTCGGTTTGGCTCTAAAGGTTATGGATAGAGTTAATACTAAAACTTAAAGGGGACGTTAAAGGTGCTACGAAATTACTTAATAAACGCCTCCAGAGCTAGGTTAATGAGGTTAGAAGTGCATTAATATAACACGGCAATTTAAAAATACCTAGATGATCCTATCCGACCTATTATAGCGCCTATTTGAAATCGGAAACAGCTAGAGAGTGTCTTAGGTTTTAGCAACGTGAGGCCTACGGTACAGTGACCTCCAACATCTAGGCGATTTTATACAGCAGAACGCAAGGTGGAGACGGATAATAGGTCTAAGTTGAGAGGGATCAGGAGAAGAGAACAATTTATAATAATATAGTGGAATCGCTCATTTCGTAAGACGAAGGTGGTAAGATGTTTAGGCAGGACAGGATAACGCAAGTAGGGCTATAAGCGACGTTTATTTCTAAGAGGACTTAGGGAGAGGTTTTAGAACAACGTACCACTGTGTTAGGACAAAGGATGTCCTTTATGGTGCGGTACTTAGATAGAGGGCTGCTTCAGATTTAACGGACTACTAGCGTGTCCGCAATTTTTCCCAAAAGCGGTCCTATTAAAGGGCTGAAATTGGACCCTAAATATAACGCAATATAAATAAGTTATGCTTAGATGGCAGTAGATCTACTCTATATGCGCTATAACCTTATAAGAACCTAAAACATTAATTTATTCTATCCTTTATCTTATAGCATTTCGCTATATCGCTAATACATATATTTTACTTCCTTTTAATAGCTTTTCTATGCCATTAAGGTCTTACCTATACTTGGAATAAATAGCTTACGGTTATTAAAAACGGGATCTTTATAGGGGCTAATAGTTACCCTTATAGATATGTCTCTTAAACTAATCCCAGTTTTAATAATAATATAATAACTTATCTATTACCGCCATTAGCCTTAGGAAGGACAAGGGTAGATAGCTTAGATCTTCTATATGCTCCAACATAGAGGATTGCTAACTAAACAGTGAATTTTCTATGACTTTAGGTCTTGCTAGGGGCTTACATAGCCATAAAGTATCTTGAGAATGGACATGTTACCCTACTGCAAAACCAGCTGGGTAAACCAATAGTGGTTGGGACGGTCTACGTTTTTAGAACAACCCAGCCAAGTAGCGGCGAAGTATTGACAGACATACTGCAGTGGACGGTGGACGGCGCTGGCGGTAACTAGAGAAGGAAACTCTTAACTACTTAGAACTTTGACGATAACAGATACTATCAAATTAATAATAGCGACCTCTCTATAGCATATTAGAAGAAGTTTCCTAACCTAACTCCTAGTCAGCCTAGATCTGCTAATAAATAGTAGTGTGAGACCGATCTTGTTATCCCTATGGATCTGCAACCTGATTCTACGTATATAGTATACTAGGTGTGGCAATGGCCAATAGAATCCGGCGCTCCGGGACTGCCTAATGGGAAAAATGAGTACTATACAACCTGCTCTGACTTTGACATTGTTGCCGGTCCTATCTAAGGGGAGCCGTTAAACCTGCTCCCGCAGCAGGACCTCTAAACTACTACTATTTCCGACTTCCAATCCCGTACCGCATACACTACTAATCCTCTTTTAACTAGTAGCATTGCCTCTTTCCTGTCTTAGCTAGCAGGTTCTAGATAATTTTGAGGGCTAGAGTAGGTAATTATAGATATAGTAAATAGTACAACTAACAGATAGCAATTATCTTAAGTCTATTTGTTATTAATAAGAACTGGCCAATTAAATCAACTAAATCAAATTGTTTATGCTTGGAAATTCTGGTGTTCCCACACGGACTAACTTAGAGATGGACGTTACCGTTTAAAGGGATAGTTTCTGTAATTCTGTAGTCGTTTCCCTTGGCATGTTACTCCTTGCGTGTATCTTATTTTTATTTATAATTGTTAAATATACTGCTCTACTCTAGGATTTAGTAACCTAAAAAGCTAGCAGCTGTTAGAAATTTTTTCATTAACTTGTATTTAAAAATAGTAGCGAGAATTAGCCCTTATAGCTAGGGTAAACTATTTTTATTATATAAGGGACCAATTCTAGTCCTATCTGGCCTTGTATAGAAGTTCTAGGGGTCCTCCCATTTATAAAGAAGCTGTTAGCCCATTCTATATCTTGCTCTCTAGATTAATCGCTATCTAAGATATAGCTCCTTCTGTTGTTTGTCGCTCTAATAGCTCTAATTATTCTAGGGTCCTAGGATTAGTATAATTGCTCTACTAATAGACTTCTAAATATTATTATAGATGCTGGTTAAGGAGCTAGTGGCCTAGTAGTGGAATTTTTCTTTCCACTATTTGTTAACTGCGTTAGTGCCTAACCCCAATTTCTATTACTAGGAGGTACTAAAGGATATACCCCCCCCCCCGGCCTATTTAATAACTTTTTAAGCTAATAAGCTCTTAGAGCCGCTCCTTATAGGCCCAAATATCCCTAATTCTGCTAGTGACCTTATAATTACTAGAGTATCTAATTAGAATGGGTTTACCGGAACTAATGCTGCTCTTTATATAGCAAATTTCTTTCCCCTTAACGGAGTTAGCTGTTAAGTAATTATATTTAGAGGAGAGTTAATAGATCTTTCTAGTGCAATACCTATAGATCTAGGTGTAGATGGTAGGGTTATACCTATTAAGTTCGTAACCTATATATATCTCCTCTGTATTAAGCTAGTCATCCCCTAAGTATCTTGTTATTAAGAATGTTAGTAGATATCTTAAACTCCTCTACCTAGCAAACCGCTTCTTTTAAGAGATTGGTACTCTTATTCTAATTACTATTAGAGCTAATAGAATGCCTAAAGATGGTTTAAATAGTCTTTCTCTATTAAAATTAATTGTATTAATTGCTTGATTCTCTAATCTATTAAGAAATGCGGGGATAACACTGTTAATCTATAGCATTGTCCAAACGTTTTTAAAGAGCCAATGGAATATTATTATGGTTGCCCTGATAAAATACCTGTACTAAGTTTAAAGGCACTTCTAGGCTAAAGATATAGAGGTAATGTGTAAGCTACTTATCTATCTAATAAATACTAAATATGGAGAGTAGGTTTAGTAGAAGTAGTGACTAGGGGAGGTAATTCTTCTCTTATAGGAGAGAGTCGCCCTATGCCGTACTCCTGTGGGAAATCTCTAGGCATTTCAACTTTATTATCTAAGGATCTCTCTCTAGGGAGCTTAACTATATAAACTAATGCATAAGTAACTTCTAAGCTCGCACTGGCGTAGTAATGGTAATAAATCTGTATAATGGACTTAGGGCAATAAAACCCCGTTACTTTTATTATACTTTTAAAATTTCTATAATTGGGTCTTAAGCAAATATGCTCTTCTGCATTTTAGCTAGGTGCTGTAGTATAACCTTTTTAGTATCTCTGTGATTAACATCTATTACAAAGAGAGTATCGCGGAATGGTCGAATTTCTAATCTTAGAACATTCTAGGTCGCTAAGTTTATCACTAGGTATATTTAGCATTAGTCGTTTTTAAATAAATAAAGTGGACCTAGTTAAAGGTTATTTAGACCCTTTATATTGGCTGGGTAACTTACTTAATCTTATAATTAGGTTGGGTAGAACTATGCTTATAATCCATTCTAAATGCAGAGCTCTATATATAAAGTAAAGGAATTATAGGTTCTTGCGCCGTTTTTATTAGCCGTTAGAATACGCATTGACTGGCAAAGGGACTAGTTTTGGGTATCCTTAAGAGAGCCCCGTCTCGGTCCCCCGCTACTAAAAATAGAGGACCTAAAATTGCTACTTCTAACTTTGTAGAAGCCTGTTTTTGGGCCTTATTAGAATAATATTTATTGCGTATAGATCCTAAGGGCTGTATATCTAGCTGCGTCTTTCCACTATAACTCTATTAATACTTAAAACAGCTAGTCTGCTCTCTTAATTATAAAGTGTTGTTACCACACCTACTGGCTAAGTTTCTATACCTAAGGCATTGAAATTGCTCTTTTAGAATCGGACAGGCTCTAGACTTTTACTAATTATATTCCTAATCCTAATATAAAACCTAGTCTATTTGTACTAATCGGCAATATAGTGAAATCAGTTGCCCTCTAAGAGCTATTTAGGGTAAAGAGGGCGTGAAAGTTTATGAACAAGCAAAGCGCAGGCGAGATACATCTCCACCTTAACCTATTTAGCATTTTTCACAGCAGACTGGTACTTTTTGCAGATGGCGATCTTCCTAAATAGAGTCTTAGGGGAAAGACAGATACCTCTAGGAGCAGAAAGCGAGGCCAAAGAGGCCTTTCTGTGGTTGTTAGGAGAGGAAACAATAAAGGATCTATCTGAGCTGATATCAGCAATTAATATAGTCGCTCTTTTCCCGAACGGCACGATGTCTATTAATACTTGCTATAGACGCCTAAAAGAGCGTCTAATGGATAGTTTAGATTAAGTGCAAAAGAGTAGAGAAGATGGACGAACTTTATTCTCTATAACTTATTTTGCCGCCTTTCTTAAGTACACCTATGGGCACTTTTTAGAAACTGTTAATAAACCCTTTGATTTTATTAGAGCGTTAAGGATCTATAACCCTATTACTCCTAACCTGGCGGAACATCTATTAAATTTCTCTTTAAATACATGTGGTGGTGGGATTGCATCCGTTTTTGGAGTTTATTGCCGCCGCTTTTAGCGGCGTTTTCACCTCGCTTAGACCCTATCATATCGCCGCTTTAAAGAAGCTCTGTTCGCTTAAGCACTTCCTATCCCTATCATGCCCCGTTCTGGAGGGTTAGAAACGGGATATAAGCTTTAGCAAAGCTCGTCAGCGCTTACGTTAATTCAACAATGGCACAGCCTATATGGAAAGGCCAGCGTCTACCTAAAGGAATGGCCTGCTCGCCCTCTCCCTACACTCTCTCTCTTTACTATCCTCATTCCTCTTTCTCTCTAGCAATTTAATCCTTATCTATAATGCTCACTATACCTATTTAGCAAACTTGCTGTTGCCAGAATGGTAGTACACCTATTAAAGTAGCCGCTCTGGCCTACAGGACAGAGAGAAGAGGAGCGCTCTACACCACCGCCGTTTATTAAAACTTAAATTCATAACTCCAAAGTCTAGACTTGGACATAGACACTGATCTAGATATATACATTTGTTTAGAAGATGGTATAGATTTAGATTCTAGAGAACTAGATACGGAATTAGATATAGAATTAGATACGGAATTAGATGCGGAATTAGATGCGGAGTCTAATATAGAGTTAAATACGGAATTAGACGTAGAATTGGACGCTAAAGCTAAGGAAATACTGAAAGACATTGCTAAATTAGAAGAGGAGGGACCCGCGAAACCAAACCACACTTCTTATACCAAGAAACTATAGAAGAGGGAAGGCAAAATCTAGGAGAGGTAAATTATAAAAATTTCCGCTAACTTATTATTATACCCTCTAATTGCTATAAACTAGGTACTGCTTAAAGATTAAAAAGATAACTAAAAAAACCCTAGATAACTAGCTACGCGAATGTGCCCTAAAGGTATTTAAAGCATATCTCCACTAGTAGAAGAATCATTTTTAAATTAAGAAGGAGAGCTTAATGCGGAGCTATTAGAAACGAATTAGCCAGTGCTATATAGACCTTATAGGCCATAAGATAGACAGTAATATCCTTAATAATATTTATAATATAAGTTTCCATCCCTCCTTTAAGGTAGACTAATAACTATAGAAGTGGATCCCAAGCCTTAAGCTTAATAAGTTGGCAAAGGAAAAGTATGCTATGTTTGTCTAAGACCTTTATACTATCCTCTACGCTCTCTAGATTGACGATACTAAGCCACTCTATAGCTTTATTTAAGTCTAAATTTCGCTTCTTCTCCTACTTAGTATAGCTATAGCTACAAGACCAGGCGCTCTAGTGGAAAGCGCTAGTACTAAAGGCAGCAATAAAGCCGTCTGGTTTAAGAATATTAACGCTATAGTTGTTCGCAGCAAGAAACACTCTAATAAGAGCATAATTATAGTGAATGTAAACCTAGAACACATTAAGAATAAAGAAAAGGATAGTAAACCGTAAGCTTTATACTATGTCTAAACAATATATCCTACTAACTGTAAATCTATAAAAAGAAATTTACCTTCCGTCTTAAAGACCTTCCTACATTTTATATTATTTTGCATATCTTAGCCGTTGGCATTAGTTAAGACGTATTCCAAGATAACTTTATAAGTATCCAAGATATCTTTAACCTTAAGGTACCGGCGTACCGCGACGTGCTATACATTAAATAGAAGGACAAAGTACTAAATTGGCTATTTTTCTACAACGTCAGCCATACAACTAGGGGTGGCAATGTTATAAAAGAAAAGGCCTTTCTATACGCCAAATACCGTGACATATTTGTACGCCTAGGGCTTATTACTGGGTTTAAGGAGGCACTAGAGCTATACTAGCTGCGACGGGCTTTAGGTAAAAATATTAATAGTAGGTCCGCTTAATAATTACCTCTAGACCTAGTTATATATTAATTATATAAATAGATACTCTTACTCTAGAAGAGCGGAACCAGACCATAGGCCATCTCAGTAGTATATATAAGAGATATTATATACTAACGCATATTGCACGCAATTACTAGAGTATCTATTTTAAAAGTCCTTTATAGAATCTCCTTATTAAATCTATTATAAGAATAGGGCTGTTACAAGATTAACAAGCGCCTATAAAGCTTAATAATAACCAGCTAGAAGAAGTCTGCAATAACCCTAAGCTTAGAGCGCTTTGTAAAGAATAAGAAGAATATAAGAACTATATCTATAATAAAGGCCTCTACCCCATTACTAAGGCTAAAGGCACTAAATTATACTAGCAATATAAAGAGACCAAGCGGAATATTGGCACAACGTATTAAAGGTTATAGAGGGAATAATTAATAACTGCTATTCGCGAATTCCACGACTTAATTAATACGATTAAGATAGCCAGGTAGCTTAGTAGGAAGGGCCCAACTAAGGTATTAATACTACCAAGGGTGGCATTTAAACTTTAAGAGCGGGCTACCATTACTAGAATACTCTTTACACCTTTCAAAAACAAAAAAGCCTAAGTTAAGTTTATTAAAAACCTAGCTTAACTATATTATTAATAAGAAACGGCTTAACGCAAACCTTTAAAATAGAAGAAAATAGACTTCATCGTCTTTAAAAGCGAGAAAATATCTTATATATAAAAGCGAAGGAATATCGGTCTTAAGAGTACCTTAAATTACCAAACTCCTAATTATGCATCCCTAAAGGAAGAGTCGCTGGATAATAAAGATTACGGGACTGTTTAATAAGAGCTTAGCACTTTAAACGCCGCTAAAGCTAAGACTGTTTAGTTATATCCTATAGAGCTTTCCCACCTAGTATACCTTATTTATATAGGCAATAATAAGTTCTTGTACAAAAAACAGATGCACTATATACCGTAAAAAGACGTCCTAAAGAAGCATGTAAAAACCCACTTTTGACTCCCTAAATATTAGAGAGAGTTTTAATATCACCACCCTAAATATTCTATTAAGCTGCGTAACATAATGCATTTTATAAGACATGCATTTAAGGAATATAGAGTCTCTTACTAATACACGCGGACTCCCTCTCTACTGGTATATATTGCAAGGGGAACGCATTATCATTGCTATCTCTATATTTAAGATAACAAGTAAAAGAAGAGAGGAAAGGGAAGAAGGGAGGGAGGAGGGTAGTAGTAGGTAGCTCCTTCTCTCTTTAGTAATAGATTATATCATATTAAGAAGTTTTCCCTTAGAGAGAATTCTTAATTAGAAGGAGCGGTGAGTATAGGGAAGTGAGAGAGATAAGGGTAACTTAGCCGCAAGAGTCTATAATAGGGTCCTCTTTATAGCGAACGGCATTAGTATTGCCACCTATTTACTGTCTATTTGGCGCTTACTCGTCGCCCACAATAAGCAGACAGCTTATATATAACATTTATTACTTATCTAGTTCTTTATAGGAATTTCAATTGCTAGCGAGCTGGCAAACTTAAATATATATTAGAAAGAAGAGCGGATTTATATCACAACTAAAACCAGCCTTACGGTCTAATATAAATATATACTATCTAAATAAGTAGATCGCCTCTCCTACTCTTATTTACTTCTTTATATTCTAACGGCCTTAAACGCCTTATAGTTCTTATTCTAGGTTCTTATAAAGGTCCTACAGATCTCGCTTTACGCCTTTGGCTTATATCACCTTGGAGAAGCCTTATAGCCCTATATACATAAGGTTAAAGGAGAGTTGCTTGCAAATCAGCTTCCGGTTTTTACCCTTTAGAAATTCTCAGCGTACGGTCCTTGGTACAGCTCTTGGTATATACTAAAATAAGATTTCCAGCTAACCGAAATTCCCTATTATACGCATATATAAAAGAAAAGAGATATAAATATAAAGATTTTTTTTTTAAGAGAAAATAAAAAAAAGCAATATTCTAGGCAACCTGGACAACTTAATAGATATAAGAAGATTAGCCTAGGGTTTGCTAGAAAGCTATATATATAGTTTATAAAAATCCTATTTAGCTCTAGGTAATGGAAACTGGTCAATACTAATAGAGGAGTAAGATAGCAATTAGAGGCTTAAACTAAGCAAGATAGAGAGGATCTAAAACTTGTTTTGGATAAAACCAGCCAGCAACTGCAATAATAGCATAGATTGCTATAATAAGAACGCCTTTAAGCCAGTCTATTTTAGTATTAGTTAGAGTAGATTACCTATATAGAAAGGAAAACTTACTAGATTTGCTATTTTGGATAAGATAGTTTACTAGGAGCACAGCAATAAATAAAACAGCAATTAGAAAGGTATTAAATAAAAGCGTTATATAATCCTGGCCTATAGTCCAACCGAGTATAATAACAAAGGGGAGAACTAGAAGGGCGATTTATATGCTAGATTTAATAGCAACATTAATTGCTAGACTTATTTTATCCTTGCAAGCTACTATAACCGCTGTTATATACTCGGCAGCGTTCCTAATAATTAGGAGTAGGATAAGACCAACGAAAGTAGTAAAGATAGTGCCGCTTGCTATAACATCACTAATGCTATTAACTATAAACTTGGAATAAAAGGCAACTAACGCGGTAGAGAATCTAAGGGTTATAATTACACCCCAGATCGTTAATTTGGGCTCCTTAATCTTATTGTCTTCCTTTTCTACGTTTAAATCCTGCTTAACTTGGAAGGATTTACGCTTAGGAGCCCTTTAGCTTAGAGCATTACACATTTCGGTATATAACTTTAATTAAAATATAAGGCAGCAAATGTATATAATTAGAAGGATAACAGCTATTCCATAGGAAAGCTCCCAATTAAGTATAAAGCTATTAAGGCTCATAGCTATATGGGTTAGTATCTATTATAAATCTAAAGCTGTTATTGAACTTACTTAACAGCATAAAGTAGAAGGTAGTTAGAATAATTAGACTGCTAATAGACAGAGCTAGAAGACTAGCTGCAGTATTTGCTACTATTATATTAAAATGTTGTTCTATCTAGTTAATGCCTCTAAAGAAGAAGCATATGCCAAGGATAAGGAGTAAGTTTAAAAGCATACTGCTAATTAAGGAAGTTTTAACAATGGTAATCTGGCCCTTAGTTAGGGCTAAGATAGAGATAATTAATTTAACAGCGTTTCTGCGCCAAATGTTAGATAATATTAGGACAAATAAGAAGCGGAAAAATATACCTAAAAGTTGCGTTTAAAAGACCACCTAATATATTACCGGCGCGGAGCGTAATCTCTTTAGTAGCGTAACTAAGCATTATAGCAAGCGGAATAATGGCAATAAGGTTAACAATAAATATGGTAATACCGTTAATATAAAGATAATTGACCACAAAGCCAATAGGAATGGCAAGAAGAAGTATGTTTATCTATAAGCTAAACAAGACAGTACAAACCTAATCCTTAGCAGGTATATTACGCTTTAAAGCTACTTTCTACCTTTCCTCAATTATTGGCTTAAGATATAAGGGGTTTTACAGGCCTATACCGGCCTCTTTGTTAAGTATTGCTAGATCTAAATATGCTATTATAAATACAGTTTTTAATTGTTCCTAGAAAGAGCACAATAGAGAAGGGCAATTTTGTAGTCTAGAGGGCACCCACACATAGTAAAGACTGAGAAGTCTGATAGTACTTAGGCCAATACCAACGCCTTAAATCCACAATAGTGCTTTTAGCTTTTTTTTTTAGTTAATTTTATAAGCGGGGATCCAGAGCAAATTCCAGAATAGTTATTATAGAGGATAGAAGGATTAACGTTAATAACTAGGTAGAATAGTTAGTAAAAAAAGAAGAAGATAGAGTGTTCTAATAGACGAATAATAAGTGAAAAGTAAACCGACTATTTATAGAAATAAGGACGCAGTAGAACGTATAAATAAGGGTATAAGTCTATGCCTCTAAGTGCTAGCCGCTTAGTGTCTTAAATATAAGTCCTCCCTTAACGTAAGGTAGATTAATAGAAGTTATTATACCACCTATATAAGGCGGAGCGCTTATAAAGGGCTTAGCTAGAATACTAATTAAACTATCCTACAACGCACTAATAGCTCCTTTGCTATAGATGGGGAGTGAATATATAAGATTAACTGGCTGCGACGAGTTTACTGCTTAAGCAGTGTTCTGCTCCGTAAAGGGTAGGCATTAGGAGTGGATTATATAATGCTATTCCTGCTAGGTAAGGCGTTATTAAGGGGTTATTATTGGCTTCCAGTTCTAGTTTATAACTTTATATAAACGCCTCCAAACCCTATACTGTTAAGGCTGTCTAAAAGCTAAGTTACCTGTTTACCTTATCTTGACCTTAGGCTAGGCTCGTCAGCTAAGGTAATAGGAAGTTACGTTAAGGCGTATAATGGGGCTTAAGTAAAGCCGCGCAACTGGGTGGGCACTACTGTGTAAAGTAACGCTTAACTAGCTGCCTCTATATCGCCATCTTGGAATAATTAGAAGAAAGGGGTTAATGCTAGCCCTTATTATTTAATGTAACCCTCCTATAGAGGCATAGCAAAATAGGGTATGGATAGGGAATAATTATGCTCCTATTGTGGCTGTATTATAGCGCATTTGTGATGCTGTGCTAATATCCCTAAGTTAGTAAATTAGCTTAACTTTTAAGGTATAGTTAAAGCGGAGCCTACCGTCAGCTCTTCTATTAGCCAAGCAGTAGAGAGGATTAGGGTATAAAAGGCCTCTATATCCTTCAACCAGACCTATATTAAGTATAGTATCCTTTAAGGAAATCCCTCCTTATTTTCTTATAAAGATACTTAAACTATTAACTGCCTTATCTCTTTAACAATGAGTGACTCGGACGCTATAATAAAGGATACTATATTATATTAGATTAAGGTGCGCTCTAAACATTAAATCCTTTATAGGATACCACTAATGGAGCTAGGATGTACTAATTGCTTCCAATCCTAAGGGCCGTTAGTAGGTATGCGATAGTTACTTCCCCGTAATTTTGTCCGTTTGCTAGCTTACTAACATAAGTAGGGTATCTAGTTAGCGCTAGGACGCGAGAGTAATTTAGAGAACAACGAGGCCAATATAGGGGGCTGTGAGAAAATACTTACCCTATACTAACGAGATGTCTTAATATGGTCCGCCTGGTAACTCCTTCTAATAAATCTTATTAACCCCTAGCTTACTCTATTAGAGGCAATAGAGAGACTAGGTAGCTTAGTTAATTAACTTAGCTATAGGCTTAGCCAACTTAATGGGAAAGTTAGTAGCCTCAAAAAAAGCGACTGCTATATTATAGGTTATTTAAGGAAGGTTAACAATTAGATTAATAGCTTAAGAAGTAACCGGGAAGGAATAAGAGATACTATTAGGCGGTTTTAAAATAAAATCCACACTCTTAAGAGAGGCAGTGATGAAACTTTAGATTATAGAGATGAATGGGTTATAAAGGCTGGAAACAAGATCACGGTACCTAAAAGGAAAGGGGCACGCTTAGCCTAAGGATAGAGAAGTCTATAAAATTAAGAAGGAAATTTGTTAGCTTAAGTGGTACGCTCTTTAGTTATTATATTATTTGTTTATTAAAGGAAACTTATATATTGGATTTAAGCTAGAACTAGCCCTACCCTTTATAGCAAGTATTTGCCGCATTTATATGCTTAATTAGCAATAAGTTAGTAGATCTAATTAAGCTTAGTGTCTAAAGTAAGCAGAACCACGTTCCCCTATTATATATTTAAGTCTGGTTGCTCTCTACTAGCATCTTCTTTACTAGTTAAGGATAGAATTTGTCCTTAAAATAAAAGTTAGTATATGGAATAATGGAAGAAAAGGGGGCATGTGGATATAATAAGAGATATTAGTTATGGCAACTGTTTAATTCACTAATACGGTAAACACCCCGGCTATTTTAACCCGCGGAGTTCTACTATTACCCATTACATCTCCTACACAAATTTATTAATAACGGGAGAGCATATAGGGAAGAGTTTTGTTTATAGCGGATGCCTAGGCGATTTAGGTGGAGTAGATTAATAGAAATATCTAAACGGTTTTACTAATAATCCGGAACCTGTAATAAATAGCCAAGCCAAGGATAGATGCAAATTTTGAGCTCTGCGCTAGCGTCCTCTTTAGCCTTGCTGTATTTAAGCCTTATGCGTTATATACAAATCTAAATTGACAAGAGGCAAATGCTATAAAAATCCTAAAACTAGAAATAAAAGAAATACATAAGACTAGATTTAGAAACATTGAAGAAGTTCCTATATAACAACTCCTATAAACTTTGCAACAACTTAAAGCCCCTTTATATATACTTAAAGAAGTTCCTATATAAACAGCCCTATAAGCGTAGCCATAAGTCTAAGCCCCCTTGCGTAACCTAACCACCCCTCCCCACTATACCGGAATAGATAAACAACCGCTGTGTATAATAAGTAGAGAAATGATTTAAACAAAAAGAAAACACCATAAAATAACATATTTATACCCTTAAGGTATGAATCCATAAGTACTGTAGTCTTAAACACGACTAATAGTTGCTAAGGCGGTATGCGTTCTAGGTCCCTAAGAAATTCAAAAAATCCTAGGTCGCTAGCATAGATTTACCTTCTATTATTGCTTTTAAGGTAGTAAATAAACTCATTTAAGGGAAGGCATAGATTATCGCAAATGCTTTATAGCTTGCTATAAGTCAAGCGGGCAGAGACTCTAGTGGGAATAGTAAAATATTGTTTTATTTCGCGATAGGCTAAACAAAGAGAGGCTAAAGTTTTAACCCTTTTACTTGCTTTTATTAGAACTCTTCTTTGCATTTATATCCTACACTTACAGATTTGGGACTATAAAGTTAAGGCCACTGTATTTAATCATCGTCCATATAGCCTTGTCGCTTAATATCTCTTTATTGCTGTCTACCCCTATTTCTTAATCTTTAGTGCTAAAACAATTTTCTCCGCTATATAACGTCTCTGCGTCTAATTCTTGATCCTTATTGCTAGAGTCACTCTTCTAACCAGTTAACGCCTCTACGTTACTATCGCCATCTCTAAAGTCAGCTTCTCTATCCATAAACGCCCACTCACTAGCAGACAATTTAGGGACGCTGCGCTTATAGGTACTTAAGGTTGCGGGATACCACTTAAAGAGAAATCATGGTTAATATTGTTGAGATATGGAACAAACCTATAGACCTCTAAGTACTGGTTGCTTAGCGCCTTAAGTAAAAGATCTCCCTTAACGCAAGGCAGATTAATAAGAGTTAATTGCCGCCTATATAAGGCGGAGCGCTTATAAAGGGCTTAGCTATAATGCTAATTAAACCACCCTATAGGCACTAATAGCTCCTTTGCCATAGATGGGGGTTTAATATACAAGATTAACTAGCTAGGATAAGTCTACTGCTTAGGCAGTGTCTTATCCTAGGAAGGATAGGCGTCGGAAGTAAATTATATAATACTATTCCTGCCAAGAGAGGCGTTATTAGGGTTATTGTTAACTTCCAATTCTAGTTTATAACTTTATACAAACGCTTCCGAACCCTACTAAGGCATGCGGCGTCTGTTAGGGATTGTTAGCTATTTAAATTCAGCGACAGCTTAGCTAATGGCTACTCCTAATAATGCCTTACTTATGGATTACTCTAGGCGCCTATAGTCTTAGGCGCAGATAATACGTAAGCTAAGAGTAATTACAGCTACTAAATATTATACTATAGACACTATATGAAGTGGAAAAGGGCGGCAGGTATACTCTGCCTTTTTTTTCTGCCTTCTGTCCTAACTCCGCCCTAGGAGAGAAATGGAATGTAAACGTCGTGCTTCTAGTTCTTATATACCATTAAATTAACTTACCTTTAAATCTAACCTCTTGACTATATATCCCTTACCATCTTTATAAGAATACTAGCTATTATATATATTACCTTAACAAAGCTTGGATATATTGCTAATATAACCTATAGGTCCTTAATCAGTGCTTATAAAAATATCACTATATACTACCGCCTTAAAGATAATATACCTAATTATCAACCTACTAGAAACCTTAAATTATCCTAGAATTACATTAACAATAAAGACATAGCATCTGCTAGTAGGGAGAAGAAATAATTGCAGCTTTCTAACCCTATACAGAAACAGATGCCTTATACGCCTACTTAAACACCCAATAAGGTTAATTCTTACGAAAATAATGATAATACGAAGGGTGATTTATAAGAGGATACGGAAATATGCCCCAATTACCTTAAGGGACTGGAAGACCACGGTAAAGCAGAGGCAAGCTTATATAAGCCAATAGAGGACAATGGCAAGGCTAAGATAAACTCGCCTTAACCAAAAGAGAACTATATTAAAGGTTTATCCTAGCCGATGGATATAGTTATAGGTCCTAAATATATGTCGCCGGTGCCTCTAGGTATATTTATAAGACACCAATATATTATTTAGCAATACTAATAATTAAGCAGAGAATGGTTTAGCCGATCTTACAACCCCTCTTAGGGTAGTAGCTCCCCTATATAAAGTAATAACAATTTCTAATGCCACGATTTTAGGTGGACAAGTAAGGTATCTTATATTATGGCTGCCTTCTTGTTATATAATAGAGGACTTAAAACGTCTCCAAAGTCCCAGGCATAAAGTAATTGTATCTAGGTTCGGCCCTATTATAGTAATATGCTGGTATCCTACCTGGGTTTTAGCCGTGGATATACTACCAAAGAGACTTGAATTGTACTATACTAGGAATCCCTATCTCCTCCGCCGTTATGCTAAGATATACAAACCACTTAAAGATATTATAATAGAAATAGCTAAGAGGGGCAAACCATGCAAGTAAGGAGATCAACTAGGAGAAGCATTAGAGGATCCATTAGAAGAGATATTAAGGAGAATGGTATATAAGAGAAAGGCGGGTTATACCAGAGATAGAGATTCTAAGAAGTCTAAAGAATAAGAAATTTCCTATAAAGATTTTCGCAATCACATTAATTTCTTTTAGCATTTATTAAGGATTAAGGCGTTAATTAGGATTTTCTTAGCTTGGTATTTTGTTTCTATATAGTTGCTTCTATATCAAGAATCTCTTGTTATTATCCGTACGTAAATAAACAAATTCTTATATGTTGGATTAAAGTTAGAGACTCGCTTACAGCAAGCAAGCTTAATTAGTCCTCTACCTTTATATGCTTGGTAGTAATAAGTCAGCCACCCTATAACTTACTTAGTCCTTAAGATCATCACTTTCCAATCCAAATGTCTTAGAATTAACCTTTATTAACCCATCCACTTTAACCTAGTTAAAATGTGCTGGAGTCTTCTTAACTAGAGCAGGATAGAACCTTTCCTTTAAAACAGTTAGTATATTCCGTATAGTAATAGAGAGAAGAGGGCCTACTAGGTCTTATGGGTTTAGAGGCCATAAAGGTTAATCTATAGACGTATAAATATAAAATCGACCATTGCGCCATATAAGGATATAGCAATCTGCGTTAAAGTATCGCTTTAATCTATTAGCCTTTTCTAAGAAGGTCCCCTTTTGCTTTTAAAAATTCTTATTTATGGCTTACTTTAACCTTAATAGTAATATTTGCTTTAGACATATAACTATAATAAATAATTAATGGCTTGGTAGCTCTCTAGTGTTTTTATAGGATAACTAGCGTATAGGTTAACTTAGAATTTTATATTAATAAGGTGGAAATATTAAAAGTAAATATAGGATATCCTTTAATGTTGGCCTAAGTTGCGGCTCTAAAAACTAAATCTTGTTCTAAGAACTGGGTCCAATTCTAAAGACTATATTCTAATTCTAAAGACCATATCCCAACTCTGTTTTTAGGAACGGACTAGTTAACTATTAGGAACGTACTAAGCCAAATATACTAAACACAGCTAAAAAGGTATAGCGGTTAAGCTAAGCGGCTTAATAGTCCCGGAAGAGTAAGCATAAGGCTATTTTTACCCTAGCTTAAATCGCGATTCTAAAGCTAAAACCGACCCTAGGAGACAGCTAATTAACTACTATAAAAAGGGCGCGATCCTGAAAACCGGATCCGGCTAAATCCTAATTTTAGGAAATAGGTCAATTAACCGCTGTAAAAAGAGGTTGACTGTCTGTATTTAGCATATTAGGTTTAGCTTGTTTTAGGACCAGCTATATAATTATATATAAGCGCTTGTGCAACCAACCCCACTTTTAGAAGCCCTACTATATTAGAGCCTTACGCGTTATAGAATAAACTAAAACCAGTTATTATGGCTTAGTATTTAACTAAGCCCTATAAAGCCTTAGTCTAAGCCACGTTGGGTTGGCTTAACTTTTCCATACCTACTCTTTAATCTTCTGTGTTTGCTCCCACCTTACTTCCTTCCTTACGCTTTTCTCCCCAGTCATTTCCTTATTGCAAGACGCGCTTGACATGTTTTCGACCTCCCTGCACTTATCTGCCATTATACCGTCCTTATATGCTAGCCTCTTTGATCTCCCTTCCTTACCTGCCTATCCGCCTGCCATATTAGCCCTCCTAATATAGCTCTTAGCGCGTTCGCTTATAATGGCGAATCTCTCTAGATTAGATATAATTAAATCGAGTCCTATTAGGGAAGGACTAAATGGCTTTCACAATTTATTTAATTTAACTTATTAGGATCTAGGCATCCCTAGCTCTTTAGACTCGTTGTATTAGATTAGCGATAAAGGTATTTATTAATTTATCTAATAAGTCCCCACTAACACATATAGGGCTTAAAAATCTCATTATTGACCTTATTCTGGTATTATAAAACCTTTCCGCTGCTTAACTACTGCTATCTAGCGCTAGCCATAACAATCTTCTCTATAACCTTATTTAACTTGGCTCCTTAGTTAATTCTAACAACTTTAATATTAAACGGTTTACCCCTTTCCTAAAAACAGTTATCAACCGCGAATTAGATAAGGACGTTTGGAGTAATACTATCGCGACTATAGTAGAGTCCACGCCTCCCCCCCAGCCGCTGCCATTCTATATTTAAACCCCACATCTATATAGTATAGGCAGCTTTACTAACTCGTCTAAACACAGGATATACGTAGATTATGTTCTAAAGGAGGAGCTAGGCCCTCTTTATATAGGGATTCCTAGCTTATATAAAGCATTCTTTAGGGGAGTAGAAGGTCTTAAAGAGGTAAGTGCTGCCGTTTTTAAGAAATGCAAGGAAGGGGAAAATCCACTATACGCTAAGGGCGGCTGGCGTGACTGGCCTAAAAGCGTAGAGCAAGATAATGTCCTAGAGTGGTTTAATAACCTAATTGAATTATTTTTAGGCTTTGTAGAGGAGCATGGGTCCGCCCTAAAGACACGATAAACGCTTATCGCATATACTAAGCAGCCCTTACGGGGGTCTATAGCAAAGCGAAAGCTAGATATTGGTTTTATGGATAATCCAATAGCTAGTGAAAGCTCTTAATGCTATTGGTCGCATATACTTGTACTAGGAGAGCTAAAGAGTAATCTAAATACCGATATAGCCTCGTAGGCATGGTTTGATTTGGGAAAATATATAAGAGAAGTCTTTGCTGCTTAGGATACTTGTTGCTTTGTCCTAGGCTTTACCCTCTGCGGATCTATTATGCGGTTATAGGAGTATAACCGGGTAGAAGGTATTGCATCTTCACCATTTAATATTAATAAAGATGGACTATAATTTACCTTAGCGATATTAGGATTCCTCTAAATAAATAAGGAACAGCTTGGATTTAACCCTACTATTCTAACATTAGACGGCAACCGATATATTAAAATTGTACGCAACGGTTAGACCAAGCGTCTTATCCTTAACAAAGTTATAAGGCGGGCACGCTGTATTGCCAGTTAGGTAACAACTTGCTGGAAAGTATACTATAAGGGTGATATCTCTAAGGCACTCCTTGTTATTAAAGACTTATAGCAGTACCTAGAGCGCGATAAAGAAGGCCACCTGCTGCGTGATATAACGGAGAAAGGAGTAATTAATGTGGCCAGGTACTATTACCATGAGACTATTTACATAGGTGGACAAGATAATAATATTTTTAATATCCATAAGGGGCTGGATATTACTAAAGCAACAAACTACAAGCTAGAAGGCTTAATAATGCCTCTAAGACCAACTAGAGTATAAGGCAGTATAAGGATAGGCCGAAGTACTAGTAGAAAGAGATCTTCTAGCTACACTAACGCCCTGTTACCGCCTAGTAAGCGTACGTGTTTAACCTCTCCAATTAAATACCCTATTATATAGAATTGAGTGCATTAACGCGTTGTTACTTATGACTATAGAAAGGCTCTTTATAAGGCAAGCTCTTAGGCTGCAATGCTTACTACGCTAAAGGGTGGCATTAAAGGATATAAGTCTTTATATACGCAGGCTAGCATCCTCTAATATGACGTTTTAATAGGCAACCTCTTAATGAACAAGGAAGACGATAATCCTTCTTAGTGATTATTCTTAATTGACCTCGATCTTGCGGTCAAAGAGCGGCAGGAAGGGCCTTTAGGAGCGCGGGGCAAGACCGGCATAAGAGTGTTTATAGCAATTAGAGTGCTTCTTGGCGAAAAATACTCCTTTAGGTATAATCTAGAGTCGTTCTTCTAGGTGCTTTTTTGGATATGCGTACACTATAATAGGCTAGGTAAAGATATTAGTATAACTAAGTTTAAGTACTAGAACTATAAGAATACTATAAAGCTGGCTAAGTTAAAGTCTAGGCTAGTAAGCAGGGAAAGGCATTTTCTTAACCGTATTAAGATATTTACGCCTTACTACAAACCGCTAATCCCATGGGTTAATAAGCTGCGAAAGGTAGTTTTCCCAATAGATGGGAGGTAGGAGAAGGAAGATAAGGGGCTTTATTCCTAGATAAAAGAGATTCTATAGCAAGCACAGAAGGATCCAAAGGTGTTAGCGGGTTAAATAGAATAATATTTTACTCTCTTATACTCTTCTACTGTGCATAAGTGAAGTTTTACTGATTTTTAGGTAGGGGCTTATAGCTGGCGGCTAAGGCGTAGGCCGTCTTATTGCATATTAGAATCTCCGTAGAGCGTAGTAGCAGCTTTACTAAAGCAGTATAGCGAATCCGTTGGCTAGGCAATATAAAAGTCGCATTTATTTTAGTCCTTTTGAGAACAAGGCATATCTAAAATAAAACCACCCTACGCTTTTTCTGTGGAATTTACTATTAGCAGGAACCCTAACTATAATAGTATACGCCCTCCTACTAAAGAAATACTTTTTATTTTCCCGTTTTTTGGTTCCGTTTTCGGTTTTCTAAATCCCTAATCCTAACTTTGAAATATCTTTTCATTTAATATAAAAATAAGTAACAATGGTCTAACAGAATAAATACCTTTTACGCTATCTCTTCTATGGATATATTTTAAATCCTTCTATAGTAAAGGGTAATCTACCTTATATTTGCTAGGTTAAGTTACGGGACTTATATCCTTAAAATATACTTTAATACTACTACACAGCTAGCTACTTAGATAGTAAGCCTTCTACTACCGGATTTCTATTACTTATTTAGATCCCGCTAGTATAGAGCTAATATATATACCTCTCTTTATCTAGAAATGCCACTGCTTTTGTTAATAAATGAATTACCACAGCGCTCTAAAAGTTTAGCGTTATTATAGGCTGCGGAATATGGACAGGAAGTAGAGTTTTATATTCTACTAGAAGTAGGAGCTAACATCTAAGCAATAGACTATTTTGGTTAGACGCCGCTGTTACTAGCTATAAGTAACGGTTATAAGGCGGTAGTAAAGCTACTTCTTATACAGGATAACATTAATCCAAACTTTAAGGATAAATTTAGGGCTACGCTACTGTTATTAGCTACAGAATATAGAAGTGAGGCAGTAGTAGAGCTACTACTTATATAGGATAACGTTAACCCAGATCCTAAGAGCGCTCTTAGAAATATATTGCTATTATAGGCCGCAATAAACGGGCACAAGGGGGTAGTAAAGCTACTGCTTATATAGGATGGTGTTAGCCTAAACCCTAAGGGCTTCCACAATTAAATACCGCTATTAGCGGCTGTGGAACGCGGGCATAAGGCAGTAGTAAAGCTACTACTAATAAAGGACAGCATTAGCCTAAACTCTACTGATATTAAAGGTTAGACTCCGCTTTTATGGGCTATAGAGAGTAGACAAAAAGGAATAGTAAAGCTGCTACTTGTGTAGAAAGGCGTTAACTCTAATTCTAAGGATAGTAATAGTTGGACACCGCTCTTATGGGCCGCTCAATAGGCATGTAAGACTATAGTAAAACTATTGCTTAAGGACGGCGTTGACGCGAAATCTAAGAATAAATATGGTGAAACGCCATTATGGTGGGCAGCGGAGGGCTAGCATAAGATAAGAGAAATATATTCATTAAATACGCGGCTAGTAGGGTTAATAGATAAGATATATAAGCCAGTAGTTCAGCTGCTGCTTGGGAAGGATAATAATGTAGACTTTAATATTGTATATACTTAACTTTCCTGTAAATTAGAAGACTAAAGAAAGAGTAAAGGCTGCGGTTAACTTCCCTATGCTAAGCAAACTGTTGTCACTGACTCTAATATTGTCCTCCTCTCCCTACCTATCTTCGTGCCAGCTGCCTCCTAATTTCGCATCGCTATTAAGTTATAGGGCGTAGCCTCATCTAAAAGATATCTGGCAATCCCTGTAGATCGTATAAGCCCCGCTGCATAAAAGCCTTACGCGTTATAGAATAAACTAAAACTATAAGCATAATTAGTTATAGACTAGAAAACGCTGCATATCTATACTAATTGTTAAAAAGTCGCCGTCTATTTCTATTATTCACCATCCCTTTTTAAAAATTTATTATTTGGTGTCCTTTTTTAAGTAAATTTGCCGCATTTAAGATCCTGATTTATATAGTCTTGGCACTTAAAGCAGCACCAAAGGATTAAGGGCTCGTTTACTACCTTTTTTTCACCTATTTACGCCCACCTGTTTATTGCCTAAAAAACCCACCTAGAATAAATAGGTGGATATTTCTAAGTCAACTAAATATCTAATAGGTAGAAGCTGCTTGTTTACTTTACCTATTTGCTTTCCACCTATTGGGTTGTCTTAGCAGCTGAAATTAATATTCCACCTAGCCTATTTAACGTCCTTGCGTTTACCGCGATTATATAGCCAAAAGTAGTATAGATTGCGCGATTTTGCCCACCTAGCTGTTAAACAGGTGGAATTCTACTTACACCCTCTATAAAAAAGGGGGGGTCCTATATGTTTACCTAGGCGGCCTGTTTAATCAATCTGACCTTAATTATAATGTTTTTTTAAAGGATTATCCGCATTATATGATTATTACTAACCTTAACTATAAAGCCTTATATATCTAAAGCAGTGTACCTATAACCTTAGTAATTACCTTTAGTAAACAAACCGCTCTGACCTGTTTAATCTACACCCCTATATAAGCGCTTGCTAATAGCGCTTATAATCTACCTGTTAGGCCTTCCTGGCGTCGTTAAATAGGTAAGCGCGAACAGGTAAAAAAAAGTTAGTAAATAAGCCCTAAGCCGTAGCGCCTATATTATTCCCACCTGCGCCCTACACCTTACTGTTTTCGCTTAAGACCGGAACAATAGGGCTTTTTTTTAAAATTCAGGAGTTTACTACGCCGTAGCGATATTATTGCTGCCAACAATTAAACTTTTAAATTTATATATTTAATTCTGTGCTATATGTTTTGTGTTTACTATTTCTTTAAGCGTTCTAATAGCCCTTCTAATGGGCCTTTAATGGGCCTGTTCTGCCTTTAATTAATAAAGGAATTATTATTAGCTCTTTCCATTATCGCTATCTCCTTTAGTTTCTTTTTTTTTACCTATAGTAGACTGTGCTAACTCTAAGGTTTGATAGCTACTTCTAAACCTTTACCAACTGTCCTCCAAAGTGCTTGCTTATTAGATTAAGCCTAAAGCCTCAATATCTGCTATTAGAGACATTTTTTACTTTCTTTAGGCGTAAGATAAATATTCCTTTAAGAATCCTCGATCTTGGATTTAATTAGCATTTACCCTTCTACTTTTAATTTACTATAGATTATAGGCGACCCACCATTTCCTAAAAGGACTGTACTATTGGGATTTTAGCTTATTTGTAACTATGTATTAACATAATATACGTTTCCTATTACTATTAAATTATAGTGCAGAACCTAAATTAAAAAAGTGATTGGACGAGTAGGTTTACCTAAAATATACCTATATAACTGCTCCTCACCGTAATTAAGGTTATAATGGTGCTTATGGATAATCTATCTAAATGAGATATATGTCCGGTTACCCTTTTTCTAGCCCTTGCAATTGCTGATGGCGCCATTAAGGGAATCTAAAGTGTATTAGATCTATCTCTGCTCCAATTTAATACCTTAAACGGATTCTTCCAATTATCCTTTAACGCGGATATAGATAAGATTCCTATACTGCGACCAACATGCCCTATAGGGAGTATAGCGGCCAACTTTGTAATAAAACTAGTAGTACTGTAAGATATAATTAAAGAGCTCGCAAAACGTGGGTGCTATAAGCGCACATTGGCGGCCTTGCTAAAGGATAACCATAAAGCCTATAGGAAAGAAGTAAACGCGTAGAAAAGTAAGGTAATATATTATTTATACAGTCCTATACTAATATTTTAAAACTAATAGAAGCTGTTAGACAAGCTATTACCAAGCTAGTTATATTCGCAAGAGGACAAGAAGAGCAAATTTTAAGCCTCTTATAGTTAAACTCAATTCCTATAGAGGATACTAGTGTCTAAACTTTCAAAGCTAAGCTTAGGGATATTAAATTGCCTTAAAACCTTAAATTTCTGCTAAAATATAAGCCCTTAAGATATAAAGTTATTTACAGCTTCTATTATAATCGGTATTGTACCCTTAGTGAAGTTATTCAACCATTAGTAGAAATGGCAAATGGTATATAATATACCGTTTATTTTCTGGAGGCTAAGCCTGATATTACAGGTTGCTGTCTATAGTGTAAAAAGCGCCTACTAAGGTAAGACTGTAGCTTGGTATAGGAAGGCATTTACTTATCTTTTTAACAGGATTCTAATAAAGTTATATCTACTCTGTTACTGCCAAGAGAGCAAAGCTTTAGCTACTAGGGAAATTTTAATAGTGTGACTTAAAGACTGCGTGCCAAAATGCCTTTAGGCTGGCTGCTCTACTTCATTTAAGTATACTAGCATTAATTTTGCTAAATAGGTCGCATCCTATATTACCAGCTATTTGCCATCTACGGCCCTAGAGTGTTATTTATAGAACGGGTGCCTCTGCCCTATAGAAAACTATATTAAACTTAGCTTACACCTCTTTTAAGACCATAGCGTTCTATGTAAGCTAACTTTACTAATAAGCGTATATTTCTGCTATGGATGTTCTCTATAGATAGAATTAGACTTAAATTAGGCTAATTATTATTCTGGCCACCTTTAAACCCCTTCTATATTCTTCGGCCTTATATGTGCTTATGGAATTGTCGCTATTGCTAGGCGCTACCTATTTTGCTTTGGCTAATTAGAATATTAACAATTTCTAAAGCCGCGTTACTTTAACGTATATATTAATTAGTATATAAATAAGTTACCTAAGGGGCCAGTAGACTGTCTGGTAAGTAAGTATACCTCCTAGAACCCTTATAAGTTGTGAAGTCACTTAGATAAAATCCATGGAGTTTATTTTATAGGCATAGAACAGAGCCTAAAACGTAAAAGAGAGAGAAGTAACGGAGAAGGAGATACATAATTTTACGCTAGCAAGACATAATATTTATTAGACATTTAAATAATATAATACTATTTTACTTTATAATTATTTGCTGTATATTCCTATAGAAACTAAATTATAATAAAAATGTATTTATATCCCAGTTTCTAAATTTATTAATTTTGTTTTTAGAATATATTCTATAAATAAAATTTAGATACTAGTTAATAGATTTAGAATCTGGTTTCTTAAACGGCTTAACTTTATATATATATCTACCAGCTAAGCCGTTTTTACTAACTTCCTTATATAACTCCCTTACTTATAAGGCTCCCTTACTTCCTTATAGATCTCCCTTACTCTATTACAAAGCCTTCTTATCTATATAGTCATTTAGGAAAAATGTGTATATTTATCTTTATAAGAAGCCCCCTAAACTTTCTTAGACTATAACGCCTATACCCTAGACATAGAAGATGCTACCTTATACAATTAACTAACTAGGCGTTTAATTAGGGGGACGAAAATCAGTATATTAACTATTAATTACCTCTAGCGTATTAAAGTGTTCCTTAGGAAAGCCTAGCTAAGTTTAGCTCCGATTAATCCCACGTTAATATAGACAAGGAAGATCTTGCTAAATTAGAGCGGCTATGCAATTTAGCTAAGATATCTATTAACTAAGGCATCTAGTAAGCTAAAATTCAAGTAACGCAGTTAAAGTGTACTAAGAAATTAACTTAACAGTAGCTAGGATACTCTTATATTACTTTATATAGCAAGATGGAATTAATATATCTAAGAGTTGGAATTATAAAGAAATCCTTATTCTCCAATTACCTACTAATATAGGCAACGCACTATTTCTGTGGCTTAGGACTGGTTTTAGATAGCCGCACTATAGTAATTAATTGTCCTATATTCTTAAGGCAAGGTGGATAATATGTATATAATAGGACCTAAGCTTCTAGGCGTTCCCTTATCTTAGGTGCCTTAGCTGCTTTGTAAGGAATTAGCGGTTATATAACCTAGTATATACCACCCCCTCTGTACCCTTAAATTCCTCTGCAAAGTATCTAAGAGATTATGGACGTGTGCTTAGTAAAATAGTGTTACTTTTTAAGCTTGTATTACAGCTTTATTTATAACCAGTTTCCTATACCGCCTTAGAAGAATACAGAATATTTTAGATAAGTTATCTATCTATAAGGATGTAAGCAGGAACCTACGCGATCTATAAGAGTTGCTACTACTACTTAGGCTAATTTAGCTGTGCCTAGTGTAATACTCGCCTAATGCGTTAAGAATAAGCTCTTAGCCCTTCTGGGCTTAATGCCAATTACAGGCTTAATGCAAATTTGCTTTGTATATAGATTTTACCTATATATAACTATGTATCTCTTTAATAACTTAATAAAACTAAATGGTTATTTAAATTATAACTTTCTTTAATAAAATTATTTAATAATTTTAAAAAAATTTAATATAAATTATAAAGTAAAGTAGTAAAAATTAAATAGCTATTTAGTTTTATTAAGTTGTATAGGTAATTTATGCCTAGGTATACTGCCTATTTAAGTTTAGTGGGGCCCTAACTCCTATTTTTGGGTATTGCTCTCTTGCTTAGCCAACTGCCGCTTTTAACGTCTATAAAATGCTCTATTGCCTTTACTGCCCTCTCTACTAGCTCTTTCTTCCTTGAATTCCACTTCTGTCCTAGCCTTACCCTTGCTACAAAGCCCTACCCTTATGGCCTACGCCTGCCTCTTAATACTAAACTTCTAATTATGACTAATACTGAGATGCACGCTCTCTTAGCTAATAACTCCTAAATATTTAACTGTCGTTTTTACTCTTGCGGCCTATATGCTACTGTTGTAATCTTGGTATAGACTACCTTAAATAAATACGCTAGATTTGGGGAGGCTGATATTACGTCTCCTCTTTAAGCCTCTTTTTCTCTCTATGCTCCTTCCGTTTATTTTCCTCTCTAGTATTATTTTTATAGGCTATCTAGGTATTTAGTTCTAAATTTTATATAGTCCCACTTTATCTGTATTCTATTATCTTAGTTCTATTAACTAATAGCCTGCCCTGGAGTTAAGACGCCCATTTAAACACTTAGATAGATAATATTGGTAGGAAATCTTAGTAGAGTTATCTATCTAACCCTATGTGTTTAAGAGTCCGCTTAGAACGGGAATATATGGCGTAAATATATATTATTACAGTGCCTTAACTTCTTTACGTGGTGCCTGATTATTATATCTGAAGACTTACTTCTATTATATGCTATAAATTAAGGGTTTAATAATTCTTTATAATACGTGTCCCAGTTTATACCTTTATCTTTATAGTATTATTATAGTTGCAAATGCTAGAAGATCCTACTACTAATTGGGCTAATTTAGCTGTAAGTTAGTGTAATAGAACTTTATAAATGCCTAACTAAATATATTTTAACTACTTTTAATATTACGCAGTCCTCGATAAATTTCGCAATAAAGTGTTAAAATATAATAGTTGACTTAATTTATCTCTCTAGTAGAGGCTAGTAAGCTAGCCTTAATTCTTAATATAAAGACAATGACTCTATAATTAAAATCCTTAACTATTTAAACGACTAAAAGTAAATACTGTTATTATATTATCCTCCTGGCTATAGCCGTACCACTAGACTATCTCTTTCTTATATAATAAGTATTTCTCCTATTATATTTTACTTTGGAAGCCTGGTAGTTAGAATAGGCTTTCTAACTATATAAGCCTCTATTAGGTGCTTCTCTCTTTATATAAACTTGTAGGTACTTAGTAAAAGTGTCCACTTGTAAAAAGTTTTTATTGCATTTTTGGTAGTTATATTTTGGATTTAATATATCTAGATATATTAGAAATAAAAAAGAGTTATAATATAAAGCCGAACTTATAAGATCCTCTATATTAAAGCATACTTAACCTATTAGCGTAGCTGTTGTAATAGATATCACAATTTATTTATAGGGCTGGTATAGACGGTTTTGAAGCGGGAGTGTTATTGCTGTTTATAGGAGAGATCTTTTCCTACTGTATAAAAGGTATAAATGGATAGCCTTTATGCGTTTCTAAGGGGCTATTAGGAGTTACTGGGAGGGTTTGCCATAGTTCTATCTACCTAGTTGTTGTACCTAACTAGGTAAGTAAATTACTGAATATTTTTAAGGATGGAGGGCTAGCTATCTAAAGGGTCTTATTTTAAAGTGGTTAATGCTTTGCTAACTCTGGATGCGCTATATAGAACTTCTAAACCTCGCTTTAGGTCTCTCTAATATGTCTATTATTTGTCTTTGGTATTAGTGTTAACAGATAACCTAAATTAAGAGATTGTTGCAGTGTCCCCTTTAAATTAGTAAAAGTTCTGTATATTAGAGGCTGCCACGCGCTATTATTATCTATTATCTCTATAAGTGCCAAAGCTGAGAAGTCCCACCCTAGATTTATATTGTTATTGCCGGAATCTTTAATTAAGTAATCCTTAGGGTTATTATCTATACTTTCTATTCTGGCTAAGTGCATAGAAGTAGACGATTGAGAAAAGGTGGGTGGTATTAGGGCTATTGGTGCGCGTAGGCAGACCTTAGGATTATTTAGAGTTTAAGATAAATGATTTGCCATCCTATTGATTATTTGGGGAACTCCTATAATAGGCCATATATTATAAGTGCCTGTGATTATACTACCCTATAGGCCGAAGTTTATACTACTAGGAGGCGCTATTGTCTATATATAGGTGTTAGTGGATAGCACTAGGTATGCCAGGAAGGGGATAGACGTATTAAGCTAGTAATAGTATTAGAAGGTTTAATATATACTTAGTTACTATTATACTTCTCTCTGCATTCTTATACGTCTTGCTTTTTTATATCTTGATATATAGGTGGTTGAAGTAGATAAGCTTAAATGATCTCTAACTATATGTTTAGATAGCTTGGTATATTTAATAATAGAGGAGTAGCTAACTAAAGGACTATATCCTGTGATTTTTCAGACTCCTTTAGCTCTAGAGTTGACTATTTAAGGTTTAGGGATATCCCTAGTATACTAAGGCTGTTAATTGTTGATAAAGTCTACAAATCGCGGCCTAATAGTACTTGCTTTTTATTATATAAAGTGTTAGGAGTAGGTAACTGTATAGGTTTACTAAGGGTAGTATAGTTATACAGATCTACTAATTTATATATTATTAATACTGGCCACCTTAGTAAGCGTATAATGGTTGCAGATATACTAGCTATAATGGAATTATTACTTAAGGTATATTTATAGGGCTATACTAAATTATTTATTCCTAACTAAGAATTAGGATCCTGCCTTATTAGATTCTATAGAGGCGCTATAGGATAAAACTAGTTTAAATCCTTAAATTTGATTTTCTTAGTGTTAAATTCTACCATTTCTGAGACTGGTACTGTTGTGTACCACCCTTTAAAACCTAAACTATTCGGTTTATCCTAGAAATGGTTTTGTATAATATAAGTAGCATAGGCTGCCGTATTCTAATATATAACACTAATACGTCTGCCTAAACTTTTTATAGCTATAAGCCCTTCTACCAGTTGTTTACTAATTGGGGGTGGGTGGGAATCTATATATAGGCCGCTGTGTATGGAATAAATCACAATTTTGTGTTCTATATAACTATTAGCGCACCCAAATGACTATATACATTTTGGATGCCTGTATTTAAAGGCTCTTGTATACTGGTCTATATACTCTCTTAGTATTAAATTAGATAAACTACTAATAAGGGTTAGCTCTATATTTATTTAAACTTTCTCTTATCTAGAGTGGGCCTGTGCTTACATTTAGGCCAATATAGGCAGTGAAAGAGATGGTCTACTCTAGGGGGGATCTAATAGTAGTGGTGTTAACGTCTTGGTGGCCTATTAGCCGGATTTATTTAACTTCTTACTTTAGTCTCAGTTCCTATATTAGCTTGTTTAAACTGGGGATTTATAAGATATTTGGTAATTATTATAAAGAATTATAAATGCCTTCTAATATATAATTGCGCTTGGTTAGTAGGAGAAGGAATGCCAGCCAAAGCTATAAGGGGGGGAGTAGGGGGTGGGGTAAATAGGAAATCAGGCCCGTATCCTAAATTATATATAATTAGTAATTTACATATATTAGCAACCTAAGGAGGGTTATAGATATATATATAAAAGTGCCCGTCGCCAGTTAGGAATTAGGGCTTAACTTTACCAAATCTAGGTTTGTCTGAGGGCGCGCCGTGATATAGCTTGGGGTTAAATATGGGTTCTAAGTATATCTTCTTATATAGGTTTCTAATCCCTACAGCTTATTAAATCCCTTGCCATTCCGAGATTTTTTGCAATCTAGATATAGGCAGAGGTAAGAATTGCGGCCAATATATATTCTGTGGGCTTTTCTTTTATAATAAGGGCAGTTACTAGATTTTGTTATAGTGATCTAGCAACCCTTGAATCTGCATTAAAACGGCATTAGAATTGGTCCTATAAATGGCTAGTATTAAAGGTATTGACTTGTTTAGAAAATTAGGAGATATAGATAAATGGTTTGCCATATAATGAGATCTGCTTTAATCTGGAGAAGAGAAATTGAAGTTAACGTAAGGAAGAACCTGACTAGCTCCCTATAAGGCACTGTTGGCGTTAAGTAATTGTGCTGAAGGCTTGTTAAGTATAAGGGGTTATAAAAGAGGCTTATATTGTCTATTATTAAGGATTTCCCGCAGATCTGTTAGATAAGGTCTGATAGAGAGACTAACTAGGGGAAATAGGCTTGTACTTACTATTTCTAGGACTATAACCCATGGCATTGGGTAAGGGGTAGATATAGAAGAAGGAATATTGCATCTAAGTTGGCGTTTATAGTCCGTGTTATAGTTAGCTCCCTAATTAGACGTATTTACCTAAATTAAGGTAGCTGCCTGTAAATATGTATGGTTTATAGCCGCTTGTCTTAAAGTCTATAGTAGGGTAATTCCTAGAAGATTTCTGGAAGGATTTATGCTGCGCTTAGGAGCTGTATACTTTAAGAATTTACTGGATTTTTATAAAATCAGCGCGCTAATATACTTGTATGTATAGAACTAAGAAAATTCTATAATAACTATAGAGAAGCGTGGAGTTAAGTCTCTAACATTTAGTTAGGATGTAGATTGTTAACCGTCTCCTATTACCCACCTGATAATAAGCTATATGCCTATAAGTGATATTGTAACTTATCTCTACTTCTAAGTTTTTAGTTTTTCTAACTAGTTTTCCTAAAGGATATATCTGTTTGTCTTAACCTCAAGAACCTAAAGATAAGATATTGGCTTAGTATGCACGAATAATAACTAGATAACTGAATACTTATATAAGTAATATTATTTAATACCATACTTAGAAAGTGTTAAGATTTACAATTAAGATAGTAGAAGTATAGGATATAAAAAGTTAAAAAGATAAACTGTTAGGGAGCGGACTGCTATATAAAAGGGTAAGAGATTGCTAGAGGAAGTATAGAGAGGCGCAATTTATTAGCTGGACAAGGGCACCGTCGGGATTATTATAGATAGGTACTCTGGCAAATTAGTCTAGTAGCGCTTTATTGTTAATTTAGACTGGCGGTAGCTCTACTAGTTTGGGTAGTAAAGTAAAGGTTAGATAGACACTGCCTTTATTAACTTAATTTGATAAACAACTATTGGAATAGAATTGCAGATTTCTTATATTATAGCGGAGGTAGTCTAACTAAAATATAAGAAAGTTAATTATAATTGCGTTTGGAGATCTAATCTACTAATAGTAGAAATTTATAACACCTATAATATTAAGATCCCGGAAAAAATATAAGGAGATGAACATTAATTACATAACTATGGTATCTATTTTCTCCATTTCCTTAGTTCCTCCTAGTTTAAAGAAATATGGACTTATAATAATGTTACAGTCTTTGTTCTGTTTGGGCTTTAGTAGTGCTGGATAATAAACTAGTAATATAACAAGGGGGAACTTATAGATAACGGTAGATTCTATTTGGTAACTTAGTTTTATAAACTAGTAGAAGAAGAGAAAAAGGAGAAGGAGGTATTAATTCTAGATCTATATTAACAGATAATTTGCCAGCAGTTATTAAGCATAGATTAATAGTTAATGTGTTATCTTTACCAGTATATTAATCTAGGAGAGAGGACGGTTTAAGGTATCTAATGCTACTATATAGTATAACGCGAAGGTTTAAGATGGATATTATTAAAAGAAGGACCTGTAAATATTAGTAATTAAAAGAAAAGTAGTTTGTAAAGATATACTTAGTTTATATTATAACCTTATTTTAGGAATTTTAATAACACGCCTATAGCTATATAAATCGTAATAATAAAAAATCTGTGTAATTTAGCTTGCAGCTAACCCTAGTCTCTAATTCTTGCGGTTTACAAGCTAAATATAGGCTTGCCGTAATCTATATAGAAGAAAAGGATGATTACACTCCTAAAGAGAAGGATGGCCAGTATTCCGTAATATACTTTAGTTTTTATAGCAGTAGTTCCACTTTGGTAAAGTTAGTGTTAGAGCCCTAATTTAGAATTTTCATATATATAATCGCAAAAAGTATTGTTAAAAATATCCCTAGTATTATAATAACAGAACTTATAAGCAGATACACCTATCTTAGAATACCTATAAGGGATATATTCTTTGCACTTAAGGGAAGAAAAATGGCTGCTATGAAAATCTAACTAGGTATTAGTTATATATAAGGGACTTAGGCTTTACACTTACCTCTAGAGTAGCTATAAGAAGTAAAGCGGCCTTTAGAAGGGCCTGGTTTAACCTATTCTACCGCCTAATATCTAATAATAATCTGTATACTATAGTAAGGACAATAAAATGCACTGCGTTATAAGTAATTAGATAAGGCTTAATATAGGTTATAAAAGGACTTTTAGTAATAAGAATAGTGTAAGTGTTACTAAAGGCCGCGACCATATAGGCTATAAGTATAATAATAATAAGGGGAAGAACAGAATCCATATTAATAAGTATACTATACATTAGCCCAATGCTTAAGCGGCAGATTGTGTATATGGGGAAATATAAGGTAAAAGAAAATTGGTAAGGTTTTAAGGACAATAAGGCAATAAGTTAATAATATAATATATATTTTTAGCCCCTAGGGCGTAATTGCTCTATATATTACTAAGCGTCTGTCCTCCCTACCATAATATTTGAGATTTGGATATACCTAAGGATTTATTAATAACTGCCCTCCCTTAGAAGCTAATATTGGCTTCCCTAATAAAGGGGTATCGCTATAGTAATTACTTCTTTTTAGGGAGCGCTTGTGGAGTATACCGTAAAGCTAAAGAAAGATATTGCGGCGTCAATGTGCCCGTTTAAGAAGGTATGCCTATAGCTTATAGGTTATAACCCCTAGTAAAAACGTGTTTATTTTATAGAGATGGTTCGCGGAACGCTATAAGACGACATTCTTAGACTAGGTCTATATATTAACCTAGCTAATAACTATATTAAAACTTAAGGATTAAAGCCCCTGGGCTATCTGAGGAAAATATTACTATAGCTTAGAGTTTTCTTAAATATTGCGTTGGCTTCCAATATGGGTCCAATCTCGCAAATCTTTTAGATACTAGCACTGCCATATTTCTGGTCCTATTATATGGGAAGTATATACGTCCGTTACATTCTAGGAATTAGTTGGTGGACATTAGGCTATACTAAGGCGCCTATTTTATAGGCACGAAATAGGCGCCTTAGCACAGCCTAAATAGTATAGGCTTCCCTAGACATCTCTAATAACCTTTTTATACTTATACCTACGGCGCCTTAACAATGGGCGCTAATATTAATAAGCCTGGATTCTAGTGGTTTAGGTCTTTATTACTTAATAAAGCTCTTATGGACGAAGAGGTAACTGGCTAGGTTTTCTTTAATATGAATTTACTAATGCGTCTATTAGTTTTAAAGTCTTATTGCTTTATTAGCCTAGACACTATATCTAAGAGTTAAGCAAGCCTTAAGGTATCTAGTTTTAGATAAATACTTAACGTCAAGTACTCCTCTAAGCGATTTACTAGTTATAGAGTCTTTATCTAATACCTAAAGTCCTTTACTAGATAACTTCTTAGTATTAAGCACTCCTTAAAGCAAGTTACTAGTTATAGAGCCTTTGTCTAATGCCTAAAGCCCTTCGCCAGACAACTCCTTAGCATTGAGCACTCCTTAAAGCGAGTCACTAGTTATAGAGCCTTCGCTAGATAAAGCCCTCTTGTTAAATACTAACCTTTGGTGCTTACTAAATATAAAGGAGGAGTAGCTCTATATTCCTAATAGTATTAAAGCTAACTACTTGGAATAGACTAAGGATTTAACTTATCTCTTCTAAGTAACTAGAACTAAAGAAAAATTAGATACTAATATTAGCCGTCTTTTAGGTGTGTAATATAATGCTACCGTCCTATTAGTAAAGAATATTATTATTAATAGAATCCGCTAGAGATTTTTAATACTGTTTTATTACTAGTTATATTAACTGCTACCAAACTATGCTGTGCTAACTAGGCTTATCTGTAATACCACTAGGGCCAATAGGGAAGAGGTATAGAAAAATATAACAAATTGGGTTATAGCTAGGGGGAAGTTTAATAATCTAAAAGTTCCTTTAGGTGGTTATAGGTTCCTACTTCTGCTTCTAGAATTAATTGGTAATAATATATAAGTCTTTAAAAGTGTAAGAATGTTAAAAAAACTAAAAAATTTAGGTAGGCCTGCTTGCTAAATAATAGTCCTAAGCTTAAGGCGGTAGTCTTAATTCTTATAACCTTAAAAATTAAGAATAAAGTGGAATCTATAAAAGCAAATGAGCTTAGTATACGAATTTGTGATTGCTTACTATAACTATTTAAACCTGCTTTAGTTTATTCCGTTTAGCTAATTTAGAATATAAAAACTCCTACGCTTAAGCGGCCCTTGTATCTAGAGGCATACCTAGGGTCCTATAAAAAGGTCCGTTCTATTACCTACTCCGCTGCTCTAATAAGTGTCCAAGATATAGGTCTGGCAGCGTAGCGGATTATATTTAGCGATTAAAGCTAACTAAGGAGTTACGTCCTAATGCTAGAGCCAGGCTTTATCCTAGGCGTAAGTGGATAGTTATTGCACTAGGTTAAGAGGCGGGACTAATTACCTATTTATTAGTCCTCTTTCTAGTTTATATTTTAAGGTTACTAACTAGTATTATAGAGGGAAATGTATTAAGTGTACTAGGGATTTTTTAGCTAATTAAACTATGCGCCTGCCTAGGCCCTACTGGACTTGTATTAAATAATTTATTAGGAGGTATGTTTTACTAAGGAATAAATATAAATTAGAATCACCTATTAAATTAGGGAATTTATAATAGGGGGGGATTAGATATACTTATAGCCGTTATAAGTTATTAGGTAGAGAGCATATAGATATATAAGAGTAGAGCTATGCTTCTAAATAGCAGAATCTCTAATTTATTATAGGCTATGGAATATCTTCTTTATAATTAGTTGGATAATATTCTTAAGCCTTTAAGCTAGTATATGAATCCCTTATAATCCCCCCTAGTTAAGAATACTTGTTATAAGATTTCCCCCCACCTTTTAATACCCACAGCAACCTTGCGCAAATTTCGCCAGTAAGCAGCGATAGTAAGGAAATAAGTTTTACTGCTCTGTAATGGGTATATAAGGGTTGCACCGCCACTAATATACCACTAGTAAGCGGTGATAACATAGAAATAAGCTTTAATAATCTGGAATAGGGATATAAGGTTAATACCACCATTAACATTCTACTAGAAAGCAGCAATAGCAAGGAAATAAGGTTTAATGCTCTGTAATAGGTATATAAGGGTTACACCACTACCAATATGCTATTAGTAAGTAATGGTAATATAAAGACAAGCTTTAATAATCTAGAATAGGGATATAAGGCTAATACCGCCATTAACATTCCACTAGAAAGTAGCAACAGTAAAGAGACAAGGTTAATGCTCTATAATAGGCATATAAGGATTATTTCTATACCTAAGTTTTAAACTCTTAACATAATATAATTATTTAACTATTTATAAAGTAGAACTAGCAGTAACGCCTAAGCTTATAAGAGAAACCGTTATAATTATACTAATGCCGCCTCCGCTCCCTTTCTATTTAATATATCGTGGCCTGGCCTAGTAATAACCCTAACTGCTTTTAACCTTTAGAACCTTATTACTATCTAGGACCTATAAGTCCCTATAATAGCTAAATGCCAACGTGTAAACAACCAACTTATATAGATAATATATCCAAGTATACTTCCCTATAAAATAGAGTGTTGGGCCTATTATAAGGGAAATATTATCTGCTTTAACCCCTAGCCTATAAAGTATTTCTGGCATCTTTAATTTTAGTATCTTGTTTATGTTAGCCGTCCAACTCACTATAGGAGTGAGCTAAAGTAAATGTATATTTATAGTATGTTGGCGCGCTTAAGAGCTTTCCCTAGTCTCCCCTAGACCGATAAAAGGGTTAGTAGATATTTTATTAGTTTATATAATATTCTTAATTGTCTTCTTAAGGCTAGACTATACGAGGTCTGCATACTTCTCTTTAATAATAGGTATAATAATATTGCTCTCTAGGAGAGCTTTCTTAGGCGGTTTGTTCTTACTTATACTTACACTATTATATCCAAATTTAGTGTGGACGCTGCCGGGAAATTTGACTTAGTGGTAGGGCAGGCGGTTTAGAGGGGCAGGTTTTGTTAGGCTTTTTGCTTTTTAACCTCTGCTAGGTAGTAAACGTGTATAGATATTAAAATACTTAGCATCTAAAACAAGCCTTAAATATTTAACACCCTAACGCTTAAGTAAACGTTACTATTAACGCTTAGGCTTCACCATTTTTGTTAATAAGGATTTAGTGGTAATGTTTTTAATGCCTTAAATACACTGTTAAAGGCAAGTAACTATATAACCTGCGTCTCTCTATCTATAATAGGCTGCTAACCCCTATTTTCCGTAGGTATGCTTATGACGCCCCTTCTCATCCTCTATAATGTTTGGCAGCCCACTCTGAACCCTACGCATACTTTAACAGGAACTATCATACTATATAACCTTTAAATGATCTCCGCCACGCATAGCATCCTATAATTAACATATATAATGGCCGCTATGCAGGCTGTTATATATATTGGATGCCTAACATCTTATCCTATATAAATGCATTTGCACTATCCCTCCTGCCCTTTATAATATTTAGTGGCCTAGACTTTGTATATAGCTGCAACAAGACCTACTAATGGTATATGGTACGCGACCTTTGTTATATATGGCATCCTCTAAATAACATATATACAGCCATTAATTTCGCCTACTAATTCTTATTTAATCCTTAAAGGCAATACTTATAGGTAAGTAGCTTTACTACCAGCGTCTCTATTTAGAACATAATGCTAATATTTTATCCTCCGCAGTTATATATATAAATTCTCCCTGAACTTCCTAGCGCTTGGCAACCTCTATAGATGCATATACAACTTACTCCTCCCTTATATTTAGTGCCTTCTAATTTACGCCCTACTCTAAGAATGCTGTTATTAAGCAGCGTACACTTACTAAAACTGGTAGCAAAGTAAAGAACTTAAAGGTGGCGCAGAATAGGCTTCTATAAATATATTTATAGCGTCTTCTTATCCTATACCGTCTGGCAATCCAATTTAAACCTTAAACATTATTCTTAACCTTTATCAATTTTTACTACCCGTAATACTAACGGCGGCCTATATTCTATAAGTGTCTAAAGCATAGCTAGAGGCGAGGTGGTATTTACGCAAGTTTTCTATAGCCTTATGGTCTTTAAATATATATTAATAGCACCCTCCTATTTACAATCTAGCCTTAACAATTCTAAGATAGATACTTACTAGTTTCCATTACCTGCCGCATATATGTATATAGGTTAGGTTAATCTTTCTAAGCCTAAGCACACTATAATTAGCGTGCCCTTTGCTATCCTTTATACATTAGAAGCTAAGTCTTAAGTTAGTGCTATAATATAAAAGGCTACTAAGAACCCTATACCTTCTCTACTAAATCCTTTATATTACGACCCACACCTTGCAATTTTAGTAACAGTACTAGTTACTACACGCTAATTTTAACGATTTATACGTTTCTACCTCTAACTGATATTTTCTTAAGCTGATATTAATAGAAAACTATAGTTTTCTTACTTCTATCGGCACAACCACATTAGTATAGTGCCGTTAATAATAGACTTTGGACTAGTTTGCTGTTAGTTTACTAATATTTACTTTTGCTATATACCACTAATGTTTTATAGCAATGGCTAAGGCCATATTTTGGGAATATTGGGATATATAAATTAACGTTTAGGACAAGGTAGTTAAAGGTCACAACTATACTATTACCGTAGTTTAGTTGCGTGGTTATATTATCTCGTCTAAAGAGCATTACTATAAATGGCGGCTAACGGCCCCTTATTGCGGCAACGGTTGGGAAGGTGTAATTAAAGTCTTATATTATAAACTGAAAGCATAGGCGGCCTTAGAATATAATGCTTCTAGCCAAGCTAAGCTTAAACCGGAAGTAGAGGCGGCCTTAGAATTTAATTAAGCCACGCTAGTTAATTACTAAGCTTTCCATAGGAGCAGCGTCTTTGCTACTACTAATGGATTCTTAACTACTCTCTAATAATTTGTTTTACGTAATATAATCCTATTACACTAATCCAATATCTAACTATATGTTTATATTTTTATATAGACTTATGTATAGAGTATTGTAAAATTTAGTCTTTCGCCATTGGGATATAGCGTAGGAGTTATCCTTCCTCTAGACTAGCTAGAATCTTTTATAACTAGTAATAGTATAACGGCTATGTCCTTTACGGTATATAGGAATTGTGTATACAGAACGTTTAAATTAAGAGAGAAAGTCTACTTATAGCTTCTATATACAAATGAATTATATATAGATATAAGTTTATACTAACCATAAAAGTTTCTTTTATAACTTAACTGCTAATATTTACGTCTGCTAGGATTTAACCTTAGGTAGCAATTGCAGAACTAAAGTCATAACTGCTTATAACTATGGCTGCGTACCTTAATCCTAATATGCTACCTAAGCTGCAAACTTAAAAGAAATTAATAATGAATTTTATTTAAATTCCAATCCAAATTTACAAATGTATGACGGTATTAAGATAGTTTAGGTTTCCTAACTCTATAACTTTCCTTAAACTAACAAAATCTGCGATGCCCCTACCCTGTTAGTGCTGCTAAGGGCTTTTTTTTAATATCTGGAGTGCCGTAATGCGTGCCTCTCTGGCTATATAGGATATCCGAAGATAATAGCTGCTTTACTATAATATAAATACTTGTTCCTTAGCCGTTATTTATATTAAGAATAAGACACGCCGTTTTATCATTTTTAGAAATATGTGATTATACTTAAGTCCACTATAAGTGTACCCATCTCCGCTATATAGTAAGAGCTTAGTGCATAAAATACTAGGAGATATAGAAAAGATATCTAGTAAATATTATAGCGATATAAGAGCCAGCTCCTTTCTTATTATTTTATAATAGGTAATTAACGCTCCCTATAGAGAGTATAGGCTCGATAAAAACTATAGTTAGTTTGGCTGACTACCTATTAGCTACTATAAGCTAATGCCAACTCTTTCCTCCTAGGTAATTGTAAAGATATATTGTTAAAATTAAAGCCACCTAGAGCAGGGTAGGATCATCCGCATTACTATTAAAGTAATGTTTTTTTTGGCCTACGTAGCAAGAGGGCTTAGTTACGTATAATAGGGGATTCTTATTTGGCAAATTCGAAAGCTAATTAGGGATTTTAATATATATAAAACCAAGACTCCTAAGACTGGAGACTTTATATTTGTATTAGTATAAGAATGCCAACTATTAAATTAGATCCTTAATATTGCTAAGTCTTAATGCACTTGATTTTTAACCTAGTATCGTCGTTTATAATGTGCTGGTAGTGCTATAATGATCATCTAACTATAATTAAGGTGTAAATATAATATATAGCTATAAAATCAGGCCTCCCACTAGCGTATAAGCGCCTTCCTTTTATATTAAATGCTATTTGGCAGCATCTCTTTAAGCTTATATACATACCCCCTTATAGGTCAAGCATTAAGTAACACTAAGCAGATACACAAACGTATAACAATAAATTAGTATAATGCGTGCGGTGACAATTTCCAGGCTAAACATATAATATAAATTAGAAAAGCCTTCTGCAGTATAGGTCTAGTCCTATAATTTAGTATAATATGGCTCTGGCGGTTATTTATGTGTCTAGCTCCCTAGTATTAGAATATTTTAACTTTATTCTTCCTAGTATCTTTTAACTTAGAAACCGAGAATTATACCAAATGTTCCTTATCCTGCTCCTCCTCCTCCTCTTTCTTCTCCTTCTCCTCCTATTACTACTTCTACTACCGCCGCTACTGCTGGCGTTACCACTGCCCCTAACCCCTCTGCTTCTTACTCCCCCCCTAAGGTTTCATTCCGAGATAATATGGTACAGCCATTTAAACCGAAATTTTACGTAGATCTGGATCTGTTAAAAATAATACGCAGCTATTTAACCGTTAAGACACCTTTTAAGCTCATGTTACTCGCAACTTTGTATTTATATAAGAATAGTCTTAAATGCAAAGTAGAGTCTCTCCTTAAAATAATAAAAAATATTAATAACGCCGCAGCGAGACAACTTCTTAAGGAGGCAATAAAGAGTGATAATAAAGTGAAGGCTCTTATTAGTGCATTATAGGAACATGCCATCTTTTCTTTAGAGAATATAAACGAGATAAATAAATATTGCTTTAAGCCAAAACTTTTCCAAGAGCTTTAATTGATGAAGTATATAGGCGAGAAGATTGGTGTTAGTATAGATAGGGAATAGTGTTATAGTAAGCTTTAAACTTTCGCCTTAGCTCCCAGGACTAGACCGCTACGTTATACCCTTACTATTATTATAGATAAAGAAATAGACGGTCTCCCCATTATTAAATACGAGGTTTCCTAGAAGGAGTAGTTTTAGGGGTTAACTCTAGTAAAGTTCTAGAAGGAAGATTCCCCCCTATAAAATATACCTACTTTAGATAAAGAATATAACGATATATATAGAGATATAGATAACGCTACGCTATTAGAGATAGCAAGTCTCTGGTTAAACTAGTTAAGGAGTTAGAGGCGGAATTATAGGACTTAATAGTGGCTAAGGGGTTTATACTACCTAATCCTTTAGGTTCCGTAATACTATATAATTTACTTTTACTCACCAAATTGCTTAATATGGAAATAGCTCCTTAATTTTAGGGACTATTATAATCTATTTTAACCTTTACTTTTGGACTTAAATTAAGCTAGGCTACTCTTAATATCTCTTACATTATGTTAATAACTTAATAGTAATAAAAGTGCGTGTAGAAGCCCTAAATAATCTTATATATTTCGCTATAACGGTTATCTAGGCGTTTATGTAAGGATGTCTCCTTGTGCTAAAGTAGGGTCTACTAGTGTTTCCTATAATTGACTTATAAGTGCGCAGATACTATTACTTTAGCTAAGCTATCCTACCTTGCTTAACAGCTTTAGTATTACTGCACTATTAGCTACTAATCCCTTGGGTCAATAGATTGTGGAAGGTAGTGTTTTTAATTAGTCTATATATTTCCAAGCATCCGTCCTCCCCCTTACCACATATTTAAGATTTAGACACGTCTGGGGATTTATAAAAAACTACATTAGTGGCGTCTTCTTATATAGCAATACCAACTTAAGCCTTAAGTACTATTCTTAACCTTTACTGATCTTTACTTCTGTAATACTAATAGTGGCCCTATATTCCATTGGTGTTTAGAGTATGGCTAGAAGCGAGGCAATTCTCGTTCTATAGAAACCCTCTGCTTCCCTTTCTACTAGTTGGCAACCTCTACATACACATCTACAGCACACTCGCCTTTAATTTAGGCTTTAATGCGTCCAAGATAAGTAGTTACCAGTCTTTGTTACCCGCAGCACCAGTATTAGTTAGGTATTAATGCCTATAGGATAAGCCTTTATAAACCTTCGCTATCCACTATATATATATTTCAAGCTAACTTAGCTAATTTACACCGCAATCTGCGCCTCGCCATTAATAATGCAGCACTAAGGAAGTTGGTTTTAGGCCAATTAAGTCTTTTATACACTTAAACAGACCCCTAAGGATTGCACACCCTATCTAATAAAGACCTTGTTCATATTATCTACCTTGTAATAACGGCTGCGTTACTACTAACTGCACTTAACTTTTAGGCAAGCGACTATATACTAAAACTTCCCTCTATTTATTAATAGGTTATTTTCTATAAGCATTCTATAACCTCTTGTCTCTATCTAGACAATTTTTCTAACTGGTTAAAGCTTACCTTGCGTTACAAGCCAGCCGTCCGTTTTAGATATAAGCCCTAATACTATACCTTACCTTATACCTAACTATCTTTGCTTTTTAACCGTCTCTATCTCTAACACTATCTTTAAACTCTACAAACATCCTGGACGAGATTTAGCGGTAAAGGATACTTTAGAAGAAGATAAGTATAACATTAACATTTACCTAAGAGTGTTGGATTTTTTTTGGCACTTTATAGTTCCCAGCCCTTATATCTATAAGGATTTTGGTTATTACCTATTAGGACACTATATAGGAGTTGTCCTTCTGTAAGCCAAGCTAGAACATTTTATGGAGAGTGCTTTAATAACCGAAGCCTATATCGTAGGTATAGGTTACATATACAGAACATTTTACGTAAATAGTAAGCTCTACTTATAGCTTCCGCATATAAATAAACTATAAATAAATATAAGTTTTTACTAAACCCTAAATGTTTCTTTCACTGCTTAACTTCTAATATTTACGTCTGCTGGGATCTAGCCTTGTCTAGAGATTATAGAATTAACATTATAACTGCTCAAATTTATTGCTGTGAACTTTGATCCTAATATACTACCCATAGACCAAACTTATATACAGTTTAATAAGACCGCTAAAAACAACCCATAAGAATTTAACTACATTAAAACTGTTTAGGTTTACCAGTTCTATAACCTTCCTAAAACTAATACGGGACTAGATGTAACTAGAGGCCAGGAGGTAGTACTAGCTAGAATTATTACTTATTCCTAAGAATGCAAAACATTGGATCATTATATTATAGCGACTTTTAGAACCAAAGTATGCGGTAATTTCCACATAGGCGATTTACTTATTCCAAAATCGTACTGTTTAAAACTTAATAGAGTAGATACTGCACACCGTAAATATAAGGCTCACTATATAACTAAGTATCTCCATTTAATAAATCTATAGATGGATTCTACTAGGCAAATTTTAATAAGAGTTAGTCTACTACACTATACCTACAAATAGATAAGGGCAGATATGCGTTATAGGTTGTAGTGGTATAAGAAGAATTTATAGCTTCTATTTACAGCGTAGCGTTTATCTTTAATATATATAATGGTCCTACCTAATCCTCTTGTGCCACTTATGGAGAGCATTACTTGCTAACCCTAATTATCTTTCTAGTTTGCACCTCCCCAGGCAATCTTTAGGTGTAAAAGGCAGTAATATATAAATCTATCCACTCCTAGCGTAATTAATGCTGTTAAGGATTTAGATACTCCATTTTAAATACTAAGAGTGGGTTGGGATTACTAAGCAGTCTCGAAATAAAGCTTCGCACTATAAAAACGTTCTTTTCCTATATTGTTTTGCCGTATACATCTTTTAACTTCTAACATAACTATTGTAAAGTGCAGGATTATCTGTAGACTTATAAAGAATGTTTGGCATACGGAATATAATAGCATCTAAGCTATTTTTAAAGCTGCTAAGACAACCTAAGAGAACTTCAAACAGGAAATTTAACATTAATGCGAGTTTTATAAGGCTTATTGGTATATCCGTCCTATTAATATCCCAGTATACATTTGGATTTGAGGATGCTTATGTATATTATAATATATAGTTCTTTATATATAGTTATTCGCATAAGACCAATAGCCTCTAAACAATTTACTTATGTCCCATCTCTACGGCAAACAATAGTATATAAGAAAATCGCCTTCTACCTAGTGGTATTTAGCTACTATAACCAATAGCCCTTAAGCAGTTTTACCTCCATTATGTTTATATGGGCCACTGATTTTTAACTATTACCCTTCATCTTATTTAATCCTGCTAGCAAGTATAAACGTTCCTAGATAGCCTTAAAACCAATATAAATTACGCTCTTATATTAGATAGCAGCGAGGAGTATAATAAGCTGTATATAGATACATATTAGTAATGCAACTATAGTAGCAGTAGAGTAAACTAGAGGATATCTGGGAGGGAGAAGTACTAATAATATAGCCTATTAAGGCAACTACCTCTAATAAGTCTACCTTGCTAGCTATGGGTACCGGGCATATTATAGCTAGACTAGTTTAGATAGTCGTACACATATTATTGGGTATTTAGCTAGTGACCTATGTCTTCTATTTAGATCGCTAGAACATAATCTATTTTCTATAAGAATGCGGAATTCCGGGCATAGCTGTGGTTTAGCGGTTTAGGCCGCCAGACTTATAGTTAGCTGCCTACTTTGTCCGTTATAGCTAAAATATCCTAATAGTCACAACTCTGACCTAAAGTCTTATAGAAGCCGCATGGAAGTTCCCTATTATATCTCGTTTTAGCTTTCTAGTAAGGAGTACAGACTGATTAATATTGTAAGGTTTTAGTATTATTAGCGGCCCTAGTGACGCTTATAGAAGTAGAAACTCTATCGCGGTCTAAGGTGGCCGGCAAAATAGATTCCTAGCAAATGCCCATTACTAAACTTGGGGTTGCTATAAGCGAAGTTATAGATTGAAAAAGCTCTGCCAGAATACAGGAAAGTTAGCCTTATTAAAATGTTCTTAGTAGCTTTAGAATATTATAGCTTTACTAATATACCTTCTACTTACCTCTAGAAACTATATATACAGCCTACTATCCTATAATTTATCTGGCTTTATAAGGAAATGTTTTGGTCTACTAGCCGGTTAATACATTTCTCTAGCTTAGTTAGCTGTGCCCTAGTGTTACACCTAGCGCTAAGCTAGGGAAATTATTCTATCTCCAAATCTGGGGCTCTGAAATCCCGGGTTAGATAACAGGTCAGGCCGATTAAGGGCTACAGGAATATATAAAGCTGGCGAGCCTAGGAAGAGTAGGGATAGAAACCTTAAAAAGCCTTTTAGTCCCTATACAATTATAAGGGAATTATAAAGAGGATTAGGGAGGGCTAGGAATCCAAGAGGGCTAGGGAGGGCTAAGGAGGGCTAGGGAGGGCTAGGGAGGGCTAGGGAGGGCTAGGGAGGGCTAGAGAGGGCTAGGGAGGGCTAGGGAGGGCTGGGGAGAGCTAGAGTGCCAAGAAGTAGTATATTAAGGAAACTTAAACTTTAAGTCCTGCTTATAATCTATAATAGACTACCCTTTGACTATTATATTAGCATGGGAAATTTAGAAACAGTAGCCTTAATACCCTATTGTGTAGATTGTTATATAATACCTAGAGGCTAACTTAGATAGGACTAAGACTCTACTAAAAAGGATTAACTTTGTTAACAGAAAGCTTATATTATAGCCCTAGAAAAACAAGCCAGTACCTTATAGGCAAACGAAGCTCTTATACAGCTTTTAGTAGAGAAGAATAGGCAACTAGTTGCCTTATTAGTAGCCAATAGTATCTCTAAGTACAACATAAATGGATACAAGTTGCAAAGTTTGTGTCATTATAACAGAGAGTTGCTGGTGTTAAAGCTAGAGATTAAAGGCGCCTCCCTACAGCCTATATCTAGAACTAACATAGACACCAATTTAAAAGATGCCGCTAAGCTATAAAGGCCTAGTGACACTGCGTCTAGAGCTATCAAGCCTGGGAAATGGTCAAGGGCCAAGTAGGCTTATAACTATTGCCAACACCAAAAGATAAGGTGTAACTTTAGTGAAAATGGAGCACTATATACTAACTGCGTAGTGTACAAGTTGGATTGTACCATTGCCGTTAGCCGTAGGAGGAGACCCGCCATTCACAGTAAAGATACTAGAGTTGGCGAAGTTCCTATAAACTGGAGTAAAGCTTTAGACAATTTTATGGAAGGTATAGAGATCACGGTTAGGGTTAATTAAAAACAACTTAAGACTAATCTAGCTTAGTGGGCTTAGAAGGAACCCTTATAAATAGCGCTTTTAGGGAGGAATATAACACTAATTATAACACCAGCCTAAAATTGAATAAGATAGGAATTGTAGAATAGAGGGGAGAAGAACGTTCTATAAGGTTAGTACTTACACTATATATTAGGAAGAGCGTTACTTATAGGAACTTCATAGCTATTAAGAGTCTCCAATATAGGCATCTTACTGCAAAAGCACTTCTCTAGCTCTTAAAATATCTAAAGGCGAGGACCTACTAGGGCTCTACAAAATAAATCCTGCCCTAAATACTAATAACTATGAAATGCATTATATATATAGGTCTACTGTTTAAGGTAGCGTTACCAGTAGACTTTTAGTATATCCTTCCCATTACTAATGCGGGTTATAGATTATACAGCCTCTTATCCTCTAGATATTAGCGCGCAACCATATTCCGCTTTAAATTCTTTAGACTTTTTTAGGAACGCTCCCTATAATGGCTAAGGATAAGGGTTTTTAAAAGGGTTTTTATAGGAGTTAGCGAATATCTAAGCTTGCAAATGATTTTTTAGATAATTTTTAGCCAGGTAGGTATTATAACAAATAACATAAGCTAGCTAATAGGTAGAGACACAGAATTAAATAAGTAATCTATTTTATTCAAGGTGGCTCTAAGAGCCCTAATATATATAAGAGAATTGACCTCCTATAGAGGTCCCTAAAGAGTAATAATATAGGTTAAAACTAATGCTAAATAGCAGCCGTCGCACCTCTACAGTAAAGCTACCTCCGTGGCTAATAATAATAACTCTTAATACCTCCCTTCGCTTCCTTCTTCTTGGTACGGCCCTTATAGATTTAGAGAGATCTAGTAACCCCTTTAGCTTCGCATTATACCACACTCCCTTACCTTAGGCTAGAACAATAGTAGAAAATAAAGCTATAGTTACGCAAATAAAAATTGACTTGTCTTAGCTAGTAAGGCGGAAGAATAACTAGGGTTTTGATTTGCTCGCTTTAATTTCCATATTAAAAGTTGTTGTATTAACCCCTTAGTTCTTCTAACGTGTTTATTTATACTTAATATTTAGTTTCTACTCTGCGCTATATCACCGCTATATCTTCTACGCCATACTAGATGTTTAGAGGTAAAAGGAACACCATTAAGGCAGATATAATAACTGTAAGTACAAGATTGACCTAGTTTCAGTTATATCTACTTATAGTTTTAGTTTAGTGACTTTAGGACCAAAATATAACTATAAATAGCACAGCTAGGACGCCTACTATTGATTATCGCAATATAAGCGCAGCTTAAAAACATTATAGGTCGATCTTTGAACACTAGGGCAACGAACAGACTAGGAAGTATTGTCATACCAAGAAGGTTATATAGGCTGAGGATTTTATCACCTCCTTTATATAGGAATTACAGAACCTCTAGAAACGGGTATCACTTTTAGAAAAGGGAAAATCTAGTAAAAGCGCCATTAAGGAGCCTAAGGAGCCTAAGGAGCTTAAGGAGCTTAGGGAGCTTAGAGAGCCTAGGGAGTCTAAAAAGTCTAAAAGCGTCAAACTCCTATATCCGCTCTATACTAATGATTTCACTTAGGCGGATAATCTCGCAAGACACCTTAAGAAGAAGCATTGATTTAAATGCAATAATTACTACAAATTTTGCAACAGGCAATTCGGAGCGTTAGCAGCATTTGCCTATCACTTAAAGGCCTATTATCCTGGGTTAGTTTAGGAGAATATTGTTAACCAAGGGTCCTATAGGTCTGGACCAGGGCTACCTAAGCAATTGCCCTTGTAGCTATATAAAGATATTAATGCGACACCTCTTCTACAGCCTTTTAGCGACACGTTGAACGAAGCACCTTTGAATTCTCTTGCCGAGCAAATAACGCAGTGTTTTTCACACGACGTTTTAGACATGTTTAGTGCGGCACCCTTTAATATACTTAATACGGCGCCCTTTAATCCTCCTGGGGCTTTTAATATATTTAGTGCGGCACCCTCTAATCCTCTAGTAGAGACGATACACTAGCCGCCCTTAAGAGATTAAGCTGCAAATAATATAATACCCGCCGGACTGGCTTTAAGTGGTAATAATAAAGAGGCATTTATTAAGGACATTATAGTAAGTTAATTAAAGTTCTCTCTCCTATAATACTATAACTAACCAGAAGATGCCATAGCGTAAATTATTACGCAATTTAGCCTTAGATCTGAGTATTATTAACTAGCTTCTAATATTATCTAGCGGCGCTAAAGCGAGTGGATAACGTATTCTTTTAAGTTAATTCCTGCTCCCTAACTATAGATTAGCACTATTGTTTTTAAACAAACCAATATAGCGTTAAGGTGCCGGGTTATACTATACTGGTAGATTATATAAATAGAAATTTTGCTATATAAGGGTATTCTATTTAAATTCTGGCTAACTGCACTATAGTGGTCTTAAATTAATTTACTTTATATGCTATTGTAATAGAGCTTCCTGTTTCCAAATTATGTAATTGCTACTATAAGAATAGTCGTTTCCGGCTAGCTCTTCAATTTTATTACCTACTTAGTGGTTAATCTTTCTGCGCCTAGAAAACCCTTTACCTAAGTATAAAACCACAACAGTGTGTATATTAGGAATTGGTTGCTTCTTAAGGTAAGGTTTTAAGTGTAATAACTAGTGATAACAAATAAAGCTTAATATTGTTAGTAAATGCGACTCTATAAGGTTTTATATTACATATATGTCGCCCTTATTTGCTCTCACTTTTACTATTTGTCCACTGTCTGCTCTATAAGGAGATCTATCGATCTAAACTATCCACGAAATATCCTAATCTCCACTAAAATGGAAATACCAAGCCCCTATAAGTTCTTTAATTGATACTATCTTTTGCTATTTTAGATCTTGACCTATGCGTTTACTGCGACTAGATTGGGTAGGAAAGTAAGCCGTAATAAAAAAATCGTCATTTTAAGCTGAGAAAAGTATCGTTCGGATAGCCTAGACAATATTAGTCCTTCTTTAAAAGTCTCCAGAATATACTTACTTTATTTAAAACAATATCTCTTTTAATATAGTCTAAGGAGGCCAGGTGTTCCGGCGAAGTAGGCTTAATACTTATAGCTCCCTTAAGGACGAGACACCCATTCTTATAAAGAGCTTGCAAAGCCTTATCAAGATTCGCTTTTAGAGAGAGCTTTTGCTTACTACGCTTAACGACCTCAATATCTATATGCTTATTGGTTAGCCGTATAGCCCTTGCTCTAAGGTTGTGGTTGTTTTATTACTCTAAAATTCGAGCTACGTAGGGCAGGTTTGGCGGGGTATAATTGTTAACTAGATTTACTAGCACGTAATGCCTGGTAAGATAGATAAATATAGTATACTGGGTCCCATAACAAACTGTTAAATTATAGCAATATCTAATTTAATAATTAGCCCTTAAGGCGTGTGAGCTTATGTTCCCTAAGTCTCCTTAGTAATATATACCAGATCTTTTAAAGCGGATAAGCCTTATAGCTGACCTCCATTAAGTAAGTTTAAGGCTATAACGCAAGGCTCTAGTAGCAGAGTCCAGGTAAGTGCTATAAATGTAAAAAATAGAAACAACTATTAGTGTTAAGAGGAGAATTATGAACTAGAAGCTCTATTAGACTTAAAGTAACTAAGTATAGGTAGGGTAGTAAGGCTTAAAGGGAGAGAATAGGGAGGTTTAATTCCTTAGAAATAACTTATATTAAGTAGCAGTGTCCGCCCTCTGATAAAGAATTATATAGACGTTCTATAAAGCGGCTAGGAGGGCTAGGGAGGGCTAGGACCTAACAAAGATTAAGGTCCTACTACTTTTTCTATTCTTTAACATTAACCGTCTACGCCTTGCCCTATATTTCTTACTATAGCTATCTAAACTTCTTTATAAAAATGTTGCTAATTACCCAATAAACTTCCTTAGCCTAAAGGGCATATTTTATAAGGGGTGAACGCCTACCTATATACTAAGGTCAACGACTAAAGCCTCCTTTAAAGAGCGAGGTTTATTAGGCGCGACATATAAAGAGGCTATAGGTAAAGCCGTTAGCGAGGGGGGTGTTTGTTTTCCTTATAAGGAGGTTATCAAAACTAGAGCGGGTATCCCTACCTTAATATAGACTATAATAGCTTTTTATTCCCTTAGCTATAACTTATTTTAATAATGCTAACTTCTCTAAGATCTTCCCGAAATGGAAGAATAGTAAAGCTTAGCTGCTGTTACCTATAGTATTACTGCGGAGTTAATAGCAATATTATTATATCTTATTGACCCAAGGATCTTAAATTAAATAGCTTATAACCTTAATTATTTTGCCTAAGAGAATTACGCCTTAATAATAGGATAATTGGAACCTCCTAGTTTCCAAGCACCTAATAATAAAATAAATAGCCTTCTAGATAAAGTTCTTTATCCTATAATAAGGGTAAAGTTTATATGCAAGCATTATGGCTCCACACTTAAGAACCAACATTTATGCAACAGTTATAAGGGGTCCTACTATAAAGTCTATTTTAGATTGCATAGACGAACAAAACACGGCCAGACGAGATATTATTGCAGCTATACAGATTGCCGTTATGCTAAAGGCGCGGGCCTTTCTTCTAAAAATGCTCTTACCGCTTATATTAAGCGTTACAATTTAAACTGTTGTAAAAGCATTCCAAATAGACCATAAATCCTTCCCCAGTATAGCGCCGCTTTAGAACCAATAAAACATCTATGCCCTTTGCCAGGTTGTGAGAAGGCTATTAGGATAGGTTTACCTTTAGAAGAGGATCTCTACGGCCACATTAAAGACCACTATAGCCTTAAAAGAATTTATTATCCTTACCAAGATTATGGATAATTAACCAGTCTAGGGCTATCCTTAAAAAAAGCCCTTATACGCTACTTAAAAGATTCCCATAGTTCTAAAGTATATTTTTGCTATTACGTTACCTGCAATTGAGCTAAAGGCATAGGCCTACCCTCTAAAGCTGCTCTTTGCCGCCATATTAGGGAGGTTCACGGCGATAAAAAGAAATGCCCCTTCCCTAACTACAAACGAGCTACTAGTAAAGGCTTTTATAACATATCCCGCTTTCGCCGCTATATAGATGGACATTCTAAATTGTATCTCTGCCCTTTGTAAGGGCGCGAAGAGGCTTCAAGGAAGATTCAAAGGAACAATATAAATTCTATTTAAATCTAAGGGTATATAGCTCTTGCGGAGAACAAGACGTTGCGTAAAGAAGAGAAAGGAATTACGGGAGAGCCCTGTAATTAAATAGTCAGGGGTCTTGGTGGTCGATGCGTGCGCATGTGCGCGCGTGGTCTTCGACGGACTTTGGTAATTTAATTAATCTATTAGAACTTGGCAGAAGTTAATTAAGCTGGCAGAATTTGGCAGAATTTGGTTAAAGCATCGGACTTTATCTGTTAAGTGTTTTACTAAAACATTCCTACTGTAACTGGGCTAGTCCCGTTACAGTACCCTCCCCTTTGGCTAAAGGTCCAAAAACAATTCAATTTGGTTGAGAATTCATTTTTATTGTGTCGTATATTTTGCGTTGGGTGGCAGTGTAGAGTTTTACCGGTTTTAATCGTTGAATAGACCAATTAGGATTTTCCATGCCCGGTATAGAAAATCGCTATTGGCTCGGTCTAGGGCGATGAGCCGAACTAATATCTTTGTAGTAGGTCTTGGCAAGGCAAATCTGACTAATTAGACAACTTTAACCGCTAGTTAAAGTTCCTTAACATCTTGCGTGTCACGTGACTGTGTTACGAACGTTATAATGTTTTTTGAGTTCTTTTTGAGTTTAAGCTTCCTGCTGTCGTATTTCGTATATTCATGTTAGGTGGCAGTTATTTGCCTTTATATCATATCCATCTAGCCGGAGCAGGCCACGAAGGATGGTCTTTATGGAATTCTTTTACTAGGGAAGGCGCATCGATTTTAATTTGCTTATAGAGTTCCTAAGTTTATGTTTTATATCCTTCCCACTTAATAAGAAGTTTAAATCTTTTAGATTATATTTTCTATCGCATATTATTAATTAAGTTAATAAAGTAAGAACCATTACCGTTGTTAATAATTATGGGAGGTGGCGGCGGCACTTCGCGGGTTATAGGTTTGTCTTTTAAGGGTTGTAGCAAGCTTATATAGAACATTAGATATATTTTTATCTCAGTCGGTAGTTTAAGCTTATAAGCATATAGGCTTAATTTCTTCTTAATTTAGTATGGGCCCGTAAATTTCTAATTAAGTTTCTTTAAGGGCTGTTAAGTCTTTAGGTTTTGTGTATTTAGGTAAACTATGTTATCTTCCTTAAAGTCCTATGCGGGAGCTCGTCCTTTGTTCGCATGCCATTCCTATACCATTTAAGCGTATGTTAATTTACTTCGTAATAGTTCCGTTAACTGCTTTATTTAATTAGCGAAGTTATACGTGTTAATTAACTGAATCTGTTTAATTATGGGTCCTGTTATGTTGATTTTAGGTCATGGTTCAAATCTAAGTTGGGGGTCTTGTCTATAGGTTATATAGAACGGCGTCACGCCTATTAATACGTTTATTATATTGTTCGCAGTAAACTTAGCTAAAGGCAGCCACTTTTCCCAGTTATCTTATAGGTAGGAGCAGTACATTTATAGGTATTGTTCTATAATCGTGTTTGCAATTTCAGTTTAACTATCTATCTCCGGATAAAATGCAGTTAAGAGTTATATTTAAATGCTTAATTGTTTATATAGAGCTTGCCAGAAGTCTAAAACAAACTAGCTTCTATAGTTAGATATTATTAAGTTAGGAAGTCCGTGTAGCTTAAAGACGTGCTTAACGAAACATTCGGCTACTAATATCGCATTAATTGAGTCTATAGGGATTATATATTGCATTTTTATAAAACGGTTAACAACTACTATAATATTTATAAACCTATTACTGTTAGGCAAGTTAACTATAAAGTTAATTAAGATGTCGCGCCATCTTTGCATCGGAATTAGTAGTGGTTAAAGTACTCCTTACTTCTTTATATAAGAGGTCTTTCTACGCACGCACATCCTGCATACTCAAACGTATTTTCATACGTAGTTATGCATTATAGGCTAGTAGTATGCTTATTAAACAATCTTATAAGTCTTCACACGGCCAGGATGCCCTACTATAGGGGAGTTGTGTATGAATCCAAGTATCTTAAATTGTAAAGGTTCGGAATTCGGAACTACCATCTTCTATTAATAGTACAATCGATCTTTTCAAATTTCGCATTCAGCGAGTGTAATATCCTTATACTATTATTTTCCCGTTTAAATCGCTTTTATTACATCTATTATCTATATATTATTCTTATATTTATATTCTATTAGCTTATTAATTTCCATTTCCTATTTATTAACTTCTAATTCATTTCTGTCAAGTTCCGTATCTAGGAATATAGAATATAGTTTTTTAAAACGTTTAGGGGGTAATAAGATCCGTAATTAATTTATAATCTGTTCATCTAAAGCATTTATAGGTAGGTCTTGTAATTGTTGTGTTAATACGTTAGGCTTCTAATTAAGTTTGCCTGGTTAGTATATAATCTTAAAGTTGAATTATAAGAGGTATTTAGCCCAACGAATTTGGCGCTGCGTTAGCTGCTTTATAGTTATAAAGTACTGCAGGTTTTTATGGTCCGTTAACACGCGTATTAGAAACAACAATCCTTTAAGTTCTAGGCACTATTGTTTAAAGTATCTAACAATTACAAGTAATTCCTTATTATATATCTTGTAGTTCAATTCGGCAGGGGCAAGCTTTTGGGAGAGAAAGGCTACTAGGCGTAGTTCACCATTCTTATTATATTGCGATAACACTCCCCCTAGGGTATGATCAGATGAGTCTGTTTTAATAACACATTTAAGGTTAGGGTCAAAGTGGGCAAGAATTAGAGCGGTTATAAAACGTTGTTTTAAGTTGTTAAAAGCTTGTTTATATCTAGCAGTCTATTTAAATTTCACGTTCTTCCTTATTAGGTTTACCAACGGTTGGGCAATTTTTAAGAACTAATCAATAAATTGACAATAGAAATTTGCGAATTCTAGAAATCCTTAAATGTCTTGTACGTTACTAGGGCTTTCCTAGTTTACAACCGCAGCAACCTTCTTAGGGTCCATTTTAATTCCGTTGCGGGATATAACTAGGCCTAAGTACGTGACTTCGGATGTGTGGAACTTGCATTTCTTAATATTATATTGTAAACCCGCATCTTGTAGGCATTTAAGGACCATTTGGACGTGCTTCTGGTGTTTAGAAAGTAAAAATAAGTAGATTAAGATATTATTAATATATACGGTAATAAATACATTAAGGAATTCACGAAGTGTATTATTAATGTATTACTAGAACGTACTAGGACCATTCTTTATACCAAATGGCATTACTAGGTATTTAAAGAGTCCCTATTATGTATAGAAAGCTATATACTTCTCATCTCCTTCACGGATATAGATTTGGTTAAAGGCAGCAACTATATTAAGCTTTATAAAGTACCGTGCCTTTAATAAGCGGTCAAGCGTTTCTTGAATTAGGGGAATAGGATATCGGTTTTAAATCGTGATTACGTTTAGAGCTTAATAGTTGATATAGAATCTTAAGCCTCCTCCTGGCTTTTTAATAAATAGTATAGGTAAGGCGAATAGAGATTAACTAGGGCGAATAAATCCTTTTTCTAGATGCTTATTAAGGTACTATTGTATCACAAGCAGTTCTTCTTATAATATACTATATAGCAGACCAAACTTTGGTGTTATACTAGGTTTAAGTTCTATCTTAAAATCGTATGCATCCTAATACGGGGGTAGTTAGTCTGCAAATCTTCTCTTAAACTTGTTGATTAGATCGTGGTACTCTTTAGGTACAAAAGGTTAAGGGTTAATATATTGCTTCAGTTCTAGTGCTTTCTTAATGTCTTCTATAGTTACAGTAAAGATTTCATAGTCTTGTTTTCATGCTAACGAAATAAAAGGTGTAGCTTATATCATACGAATTTCAAGAGGTTTTGATGTAACATCTTCGCATTTTTTATTATAATTGGCAGTTATAGCCTTATTATTTTAGTTTAGGGTCTATGGTAGGGGTAGTTCATATTATGTTAAATTTAAATAATCTTATGCATGTTTATAGGGCAGGTGGTGTTTTAAGTAATGACTTCGGCAGTAGGTTGTGCAGAACTTTAGTGTTTCTTTAACCCAGCTAATTAAAGGGTCGTGTTGTTTTAGCCATCTATGTCCAAGTATCATCTTATATTACTTTAGGGGTATTACAAATAGGGAAACGTATTTAAGGTATTCACCCATCCGCATTTTCACAAGAGTGTAGTGCGTTAATTCGCTATATATTAAGGGTTTGCCATTAAAGCCTTATAGGCCTTGGGGCTTATTAAGTTTCTTTAAATTTAGGCGTTAGGTTTTTGTATAGTTTGTATTAATAAAGCCCATACTGGTGGCTCCGCTATCTATAAGGATTTGTACTTCCTTCTATTTTCTAAGTATTCGAATTTCGCCAAGTATATTAAGGGAGTTGTATTGTATATCAGCGCTAGAAGAGCCTAGACACTTATACTCTTCCACTTCTTATCCTAAGGCGCGACTTAGCCCTAGGACGATTCGTTTTCCAAGTTAACCGAAGGTAAGGTGCTTTGTGGTAATTAGGCATAATTTATAGAATAAGTATAAGTTAAGGAGCGAGTATGGCTTGAAGAACAAGTGCAATTTAAAGACCGGGAGGAACTACAGCGGACTTTTTTAAAAGGGTAAGTTTAGTAATTCCTTTGGATATGTCCTTTTTTACCACATCCAAAGCATTCTCTATTTGTGGCTTGAGTTCTTCATTTGTTAGTTCCTAAGGGTGCGTAAAATTAAGTGGCGTTAAGGTCTATAGGGTCATGCGTAGGTTTCGGAGAAGGGTCGCGTTTTGGGGTATATATCGGTTTCATAGAGTCTTAAACACAAGGTATAGTTGGCTTTAGGGAACAAGTCTATTTATTATATTAAAGGTCTTTATTAATTTGTTAACATATTATAGCAAATTTGGGTAGGTCCTTTGGCAGTTCCCTACTTACTAACTATGCTCTAATTTTATCCAAAATAGCTCATTAAAGAGCAGCAACTTTAGCGGCTTTATTTTAATCTAGTTCGCCAACAAGGCCTAAAAATTCCAAAAAAAAGCTGGTAAATTCTCGGTTCCGTTATTATAGGTTTTTAAGTTTGGTAATAGCAGTGTGTTTACGGCTGGCGTTATTATACGTTCGTTCTAATAGAGAGATAAAGGTTTTAAAATTAACAAAGGTGCTATTATGGAAGAATGGGTCCATAGTTTATATAGCGTCTTTGTTTAAATGAGACATTCCATAGCTAATCTTGCTAGCTTTAGTAGGGTATCAGTTATAGTTTATTAAAAGTTTAAGACGGAGCTTAGTTATAAAGGGGCGCAGGTTATTTCAATTTCCATTAAATATTAGAGGGTTAGGAAGCTTTTCTAATTTTATGGTAGGTACTAGGTTTATTACAGGTATAGGTTAAGCTACTATTACTAGTTTAGGGTTCGCATTTAATGGGCTGGGTTTATATATAGTTATCTTAATCTCGTTTATAGGTGTTGCTATTAGGGTTTCCAACGCGAATACTTTAGCGTTATAGAGTTCTTTGCGTATTGCTTTAATTAATTGCTAATGCTAGGCTTCTAGTATAGCTCATTACTGGGCTAAGGTATCCGTAAAGGACTGTTGTATTATAGTTATTTATTCCCTAACTAGGGCTATAATGGTTAACGTGGCGGATTTGAGTTCGTTTGCTATTTTAAGGATAGTGGTATTAACGCAACGTAATATAAGGGCGCGAAGAGGCTTTAAGGAAGATTTAAAGGAATAATATAAATTCTATTTAAATCTAAGGGTATATAGCTCTTGCGGAGAACAAGACATTGCGTAAAGAAGAGAAAGGAATTACGGGAGAGCCCTGTAATTAAATAGTTAGGGGTCTTGGTGGTTGATGCGTGCGTATATGCGCGCGCGGTCTTTGACGGACTTCGGTAATTCAATTGATCTGTTAGAACTTGGCAGAAGTCAATCAAGCTGGCAGAATTTGGCAGAATTTGGTCAAAGCGTCGGACTTCATCTGTCGAGTGTTTTACCGAGACATTCCTACTGTAACTAGGCTAGTCCCGTTACACCCTTATACTGGTTGCAAATTCTCTAGGGGCAAAGGGCTAGGTATTAAAGAAGATCTTTCTATACATAAAAGGAGGGCTTATAGCTCTCTTTAATTCTACTATAGTATACCTAATTGCAAAAAAGCTACTAGAAGAGGGTTATCTTGCAAAGATAGTCTTTAAAATTATATAATAATAGTCTATAGCTCTGGTTCCTATTATTGCCCTAATATTAACTGTAAACAAGCTACTAGCCGAGGGTTCCGTTTATAAAGAACTCTTTAGGGGTACATAAAACATGTCTATAGCCCTTAATATAAATGCCCTATATCCAGCTATAAACAATCTGCTGGCAAGGGTTTAGCATCTAAAGAGATTCTTTAAGATTATATAAAGTTATATAGGCGTAAAAATAAATAAGCGTAAAGGTTACTTGTGTTATTACTAGTCTAATAGTTTATTTTATTTTACCTTCCCTAAAATTCGCCAATTATAATAGGGCTCTTTAGGTTTGATATTAGTAGGAATTATCCAATTAATAACATACGAACTTATAGTTGGTTTGGTTCTATTTTCTTATATATTTTTAATAGATAGGAGCTGTCTATTTGCCATCTGTCTGTAGAGTCGCATATTTCTTTAATTAGCGTTTAGTGCATAGTATATTCTTAAGAGAAGAGTTGTCTAGAGTAGTATATATCAGTTCATCCACTTAATTTAATAAGTGTTAAGCATAAGAGGAGAAAAGGTATTGGAAGAGAATAGTAAGGTGCCTTTAAAGGAAGCTAAGTGGGTATAAGGTGTAGCTAAAACCTAGGGTTTAGCAAATAAGGATAATTAGCTGTTAATTTAGGTTGGATTTAGCCTATTACCCTATCCTTATTCCTATTTTAGTTGTACTACCCCCTAATTTAGTTATATACTCCCCCTACCTTTATTACCTATACCTACCTTATATATAAATAGTTTCTTTTCTTTATAGTTTAAATAGATAGAGTCTTTATTCTTTTTTTATAATCAGTGCACAGACTACTAATTAACATTAGTAGTTAGTGCTAGCCGCTATAGTTCCTCTGTCACAGTTTGTCCTTTACTCTATATAATATTAAACATTAAATATTAATTATAGATATAACTAAATATTCTAAAGCACTAAACTAGCCTTAGCCGTAAAAAGAATTAGAATTAGAGCTAGAGCCTATTAACTTCAACACTAGATATATTAATTTCTTTGCTAGCTTGTCGCCTACTACCGTTTAAACTACTTAGAGACCCTTCTCCATCTAGGAATAGCTATGGCTTATTTATTCTATCTTCTTCTAATAGCGGCTTCCCTGTATTAGGATACAGCCAAAGCATTCTTAATTTCTTAAATACCTTCCCCCTCCTTATATAAGCTTGCGTTAGAATCTCTACCTAAGCCTCTCCCCATCGCTTATTACTTATTTCGACTATTTCTGATTTAGTCAACCAGTTGACGAGCGGCATTTCGTTAGCGTAAGGGTTTTTAGTCTTTTCCTTATAGAACTCGGTTCTAATATAGGTATCTGGCTTTCGCTTGCTATTATTACGGGATTATAGGACCTGTATACATGGGCCAAGCTTCTTAATAATATTGGTTCGTTTTCTTTTACTATTCCCGTTATTTATATATACCTTACACCATTTCTTATCAAACTTAGAGTGTTTCTCTTCTATACTCTAAAGCTTATCAGCGCCTCCTAGCGCAAGTTGGTAGCCACTAATTACTTAGTAAAATGGACGGTTTTCTGTGCCCGTATTGACAATAAAGTGACTTCACTGTTTGTTTTCGTAAGGTCTCATAGCCTCTAAAATGCCAAATTCTGTCCTTCCGTCCTTATATAAAGGCATCTCAATGCAACTATCGTTTAATTAAGAGTCTAGATTATTAAGGTCTATATTAGACTCCACGGGTTCAAATGCCTCTAGTATATATTCTGGAGCGGTAGGGGCTATAGCTGATAGCCTTGCAGGGATATAGAGTGTGGGGATATGGGGTATAGCTAATGGCCTCACGGGGATATAGAGTGTGGGGATATAGGGTGTAGCTAATCGCCTTATAGTGGGCTCTAGGGCGTCCTGTCTGGGTTCTTTATTAGAAACAAATAGTGGTTTATTAACACCACTTTTATTAGTAGAACTGCTAACTTTAGCTAAACTTACTACTTTAACAGGGGAGCTACTCCTTATAGGTGGTTTAGTAGAGCTTACTTTAGCATTATTTATTCTAGGGTTAATACCCACAGAGGGTTTAGTAGAGCTTGTTACATTAGTAGCAGCAGAGCCAATCTTTATAGACGGCCTAGTACCACTAGCGCTGCTTAATTATTTAGCTAAATCGCCCTCTATAGAGTTTAACAGCCTTAAGCTCTCTCAAGCCGTGGTGCCTATAGAGAGTATTAGCTTCTTTCTAGGAATCTAAGTGCTTATATTATTAATACCTCCTAATAATAGTATCGCTTTAATCCTAAGTATAAGTTAATCTCTCTTCTGTTCTTGGATGTCCTTATTAGGTATCTCTAAGATATTAAGAATTTCTTTTATAGATCAAATTGGTATTTTGTAATTAGTTGAAATTAGGTTAAGCTCTTTGTTAACTCTTATAAGCTCTGTATTTTTCTGTTCAGCTGCTTTAATTGCTTTTTTTAGAGATATATCTCTTGCTACGGACTTCTTTTGGTGGGCTAAGTTAAAAAATTCCTATACTTATGGTCCAACATCGTTCCACACCACTATTTGCTTAGGTGTTGGACCTCTTAGGGCCTCTAAACAGGCCAAATAGGCAGTAGTAGCATTTGGTGATTCATTAATTAACTACTTAATTTTGATCTTAATATGGCTTAGTATTATAAACTTATAATCAATGCCTACTTTCTTTAGTGACTTGATGAATATAACTAACCCCTCCGCAAGTTTTTTAATGCTTTTCTCTCTTGCGACTGTTCCTTCCTTAAAAGTGTTAATCTTATTAAGCTGGTTTTTAAACGCTTAAATATTGTCTAGTATTATTTTTTAAGGGAAATACTAATGGCGGTCCAGTCGCTTGTATTTCTTTTTTAATTTTGTAAACTTAGCCTAGACTTCTTATTAAAACTTCTTTACTATATCCTTATTATTTTCATCTAATGTTTTATTCTTTACTATAGCCTCTTTAGCTTCTAGGTAGACTATATTAAACTTAGGAGAGATAGCTTGAGCTAGCTTAGAATTATAATTGCTATTAAATTTCTCGATTTCCACATCTAGTTTGTTTATTGCTTTTTTATAGGTTGACGAAATACCTATATCCCACCACCGTCTAATAAAGGGAAAGGCTTTATAATATACTTTTTTTATCTCTTCTGGTACCTCGCTAAGCCCTTTTTCTTAATCTTATAATATTTGCACTGCCCCTTTAAGCTGAAGTGCTACCCCATCCTTGTCTAGGGAGTGGTGTTTTTTAGTTGGTTTCTAAACTCTAACCTTTTTTATTTTGATGTTGTCTTTATTGTCTAAGGAATTTATCTCTATTTTATTATCTAAGATAACTTATTCTATCTCCTCTTCCTCCTTAGAGTCGTTATTTACTGCCAAAAATTTAGGTTGCTAATAATCCGAATATATTCTAAATGGCTTAACGGTATTCTCTAATTTTAATTTCAAGTTTGTCTCTAATAGCGCTGGGTTTGGAGACGCTGGGCTTAGTGGCTTAGAGCTAGTAGGTAAAAGACTTGGGTATAGTATATCGCTAATTTGCAATAAACCCTAATACTTAACCGCAAGTCTGTTGGTCTAAACGTCCGCTATTATAAGTATTCTTCCATGCTAATTGGTAATATTAAAGTTAGGTTAAACAATTAAGAGTAGATGATTAAGCGCAGCTTAAATTAGTAATATTAAAGTTAGGTTAAATAACTAAGAGTGGATAATTAAGCACAGCTTAAATTATATAGTTAGGAGGTTAGTTTAGATAACTAAAAGAGCGAGTTAAGATCTTTTATAGAGCCTCTATAACTACCGTTCCTATTTATAGTAATATTTTTTTATATTTTTTAGTTTTAATATTCCTGTTTATTTTATTTTAATATTCTGTTTTTTAAATTATACTTTGTTGAATATGTTACGAGATTACTTATTTAAGGATTTTATTTTAATATCTTATATAAATATCTATTAAAGCTATTGTCCACCCATTAGATTAAAGCATTATATAGCCATTTATTGTTTCCACTCTTATTATCGCTACTTTGATTTAGTATGCTATCTCACTAGAGGGTGCCGAAGCAGCATTATTTTACAACTTATCAATCTATTAAACTGGCGGTATAATGGGCGGGCGATCTTTAGGAATTGTAGTAGGTATATAAAGTTCCTTAGCTAGCGAACTTCTACCACTTGCGAAACCTACTGCTTATATAATTGTTGGAGACCGTGGGAATTTGTCTTTTTCCCTAAACACGCTTAACGCTACGGTTAGAACAATATTAAGATTTAATTTTCTTGGCCTTAACCATACTTTAACGCAAAGTCGTTTTGGAGACCCTTGCTAAAGTAATAGTCAATTTAACATAGGTTTCAATTAATTTAATCTAGTAAATATAAGCGGGAAATTCCTGGTTAATTATAAGGTAAAAATATATATCCTGTAATAGTTCTACTGTGCTCAAACTGTTAAGAAATCTCATTGTTATACTGGCATGGTGTTTAGCTTAAATGTAGGTGGAGTAAAGGAGAAATTTATATAAAACGCTTTGGGGCTTACTTTAGGAAGTTAAGCCCTATTATCCTCTGTAATGGCATGCTATTTCCCTTAAATTAAATAGAACTTAATAACTTAGATTGTATTAACTCAGCTAATAAACACGGGAGCTATAGTTTGGCGATTAATGCTAATATTATCCGCTATTTCCCCCCTAATTGCGAATGACGCAGGAATTTACCTAAATAGCTATGGTAGATATATGGGGGTATTTCTAGGACTTCTTATGGTCTAGGTAGATGTAGTATAGGGGTAAATAGAACTCGTTTTAAGAGGAATTGTTGGCCTAAATCGGATTTCTTTACTACCATCTTACTACTGTCTTTGATGCCTAGTACCCTATGCCTTACTACCTATTTCTATTACCTATTTTGTCTTAGTTGCCTATAATATTTGTTTTAGTTACCTAGATCTACTTTATATATATAGAGAGCTTCTAGAGCCCTCTTTAATAAAATAGAGTTATCATTCCTAATCGTCCGTTTAATAGGAATTAATTTTAGCCCCTATCTATAAGTTAGATATAAGTGGAGTAAAAAATAATATTACTTTAACTATTTTAAAGATTAAATTTAAAAACTAATTTAACTATACTATAACTAATTCTAAGAAATTTACTAATACACTATAAGTATATCGCCTCTATAATCTCTTTAGAAGGATTAATAGGCTAGTAAGTTATAGGTAGTACCAGTACTCCTACCTAAGTGAGGTTTCCTTTGCAATTAACTATAACTTAAGCGCTCTTACTATCTATTTAAAAGACCTTATAATCGCCTACTCCGCCAAAAATCTCTAATAGCGCAAATAACATGGCCTCTGCATTAACGCATTGCCTTAATTTAAAGGGTTAGCTATAGTTTCTAAACAATAAGTTAGAGATTCTTATTATTAAATAGCGGCTGTTCTATTTGGCGCACTTGGAGGAATTTTAAGCCAGGCCACCTAGTCGCCTGCGCAGTTTTATAGTCGGGCTGTGGCTAAAATTAGGAAAAAAGTTAAGTTCTAAAAACTTAACGTGGCTTTATATATAGTATTTCGAGAGTTTGACAACCTAAGGAGATTTAGCGTTGTAAAATAGGACTTATAAGGGCATAACTTACTGAAATATAAGCTCTTGGCCTGCTTGCGCCTCTAGAATTGGGTCTATAAGGCTAGGCAAAGATTAATTAAAGGGGATTAACTACGCTGAAGCAAACGCAAAGTAGACAAAGGAGAGGATTGACGTCTTTATTATAGGATTGGATCTTATTGCTAGTTTAGCTTAACTATCTTAGTAGGCGCCAGTAGTCTATTATATAGAGTATTATTAGCGTTTTAGGATTTTATTTTAGGATTTAATATTATAATTTTATAAAGTAGGAAATTTAAATAAGAAAACAGAAAGTGTTCTAAATAATAAATACAGTTTTAGTAATCTTGACTTAGCATATAACCCCGATAAGTTTCGCAACAAAGCGCTTCCTCTAATAAGACATAATGCGGCGCTAAGAACGGGAAAGATCTATAAATTCAGGTCACTAAATTTTAGTTAAGCAGTAAATGGGAAATATGTTAAATGGGGTATTCTAAGAGATCTAACAAATTTAAGATTGCATTATTTTTACCTTAGTATACATTGTCCACGCTTAAATCTAGAAATATTACGATGTTAGCCCGCTAAAATTAATCCTACTAATAATTAAAAACTATTAAGGCCCTTCTCTTTTATCCTTTATCCTTTATAGCACCTAATAATATAAGCTAAAGCTCGATTATATTTTACAGATGCGTATATTCTACGCGAATTATTAAAAAATATATAGATTTTAAGCATAATGTTACTAAACGGATTAGGTAGGTAAAAGAAACCTAAAACTTATAGATTATTATCTAGTGAATTTTATAATCTCTGCTATCTATTTACATTCCCTAATCCACCATTTAAATTATCTGTAAGTCTCTGGGCACCTATAACTAGATAAGCTAAGAATTAAAGTACTATTGGTATAAAAACTTACCTAATACCGCCAATTCCCATCTAATAATTATAAATTAATTTGCCTGCCCCTTCTAACTTAGAAACTAAAACCTAGGTATTAAACTAGTTTACTTTCCAAAATACAATATTATAAGGGTCGCGGTATAATCCGTTATTTGGAATTATAGGATTATATAACTTGGCCATATCTTTAAGTGACTCTCTAGAGCACCTCTCTACAAGTTAGCAAAACTTAATTGTGCTAGGCTCCTACTTAATAAGGTAGGATTCCTTTCCACTATTATATTAGAAATCCTTCACCCTCTTTATTAGCTATAGCCTATTATACTTAAAGTATATTATGGCTTTATTGTTATATATTTCGCTGTTTTGGGCGCTAGATAATTCTAGTAGGTCTTACCTAGGTTATTAATAAAGGCTAATCTCGGGTCAACTTTGCAAATATGACTTTGTAGTAATAATACTAACTTAGGATTTTTAACGGTAATTGTGTTATATATAACAACTATAGGAGTTAATAGAGGCATATCTTTATTATATGTATATTGTGAGGTGTGTTATAAGCATAAAAGGCAACTAGTGGAGGTTAATAATTAAATTAAAGTTATAACTGATGAGAGCAAGAGCTAATAAATAACTACTAAAGCAGGCTATAGGCCGAAAATAGGAAACTTGTTCTTAAATCAAGTTATTTTAATACCGTTTTAGACTGGAAGTATGGTTGGCTAGGTGTTAAGCGCCCGGTTAGTTTAGCACCTTTTGGATAATTCTAAGAAACTAATTTCTGTAATTTAAATGCTAATAACTTAAACTTTAACTCTAGGGGAAGCCAGATATCTAAATTAAGTAGAATACTTGCTGTTGTGCTCTAATATAGTTTTTAGGATAATTTCGCTTCTAGCTGCCTGGTAGCCAAGGCTTTGCCAGTACGCGTACGAAATATTATATAGCAAGCAACTAGTAATTGCCTTACCAGAATAAATAAATAACTATAGTCTATCTATTTTTTGCTTTGCTGGAATAGAAGGAAGAGGCTTTTTAAGTATTAAGTAATCTGCCCAGCTAAATGGAGCGTAAAGTTGCTATAAATCAATCAGATCTTTAAGAGATATAGGAAATCCGCTTATTAACCTAGGCATGCTTATGATCCCTCTGATAGAGATTATAATACTTTTACTTAAGGTATTAACCATAAATTGCACGCGTTGTTTAAATGGGGGATGACCCTTTAGTGCCTTTAATATATAAGCCGTTGGATGACCATAAATAAGAAACCAGGATAATGTGGTAATAAGCTAAGAGTATAAGTATTAACGCCTATTAGGAGGGAGATTAAGTCGGCAAAATATATAACTAACGCACTTATAACGGCCGTTGATATACTAAGGGGGATATTTAAGCTCGAAGTAGAACATTACGGCGTATATTAAGTCTATAATAGTAGGAATTGTGGAACTTAATTTTATATATTCTATAGTTTGGCTTTTTAATTCTCCTACCGTAGATAGGTCATTGAGTGGAGGTTTAGGCCCTTGGAGATAAAGATTAAGACGATAATATTTGCTGCGGTACTATACTAGAATAGTATAAATAAACCTCTTTTAAGCTTCCTTGCTGTCTAGGCTCCGTATAAAGCTTTTAAAGAGTCTTAGGTAAAATCAATTTGTGACTAGGGATTAGGTGCTAGCAGCTATTAGTATAGAGATTGTACTAGTCCCTAACAAGAGAGCAAAGTCAGGCTCGCCCTTTTTAGGCCATAGGAATAGACTTTCCAATCAGGCAATAACAATTGGATTGTTATTTTAAAGGCCCCCATCCTAAAAAGTGCCAAGGTTTTTTACTACTTTGGGTTTAAAGAACCTTTCTAATTAGTATTAAATTATAGGATATATGACAGATTAGCTAACTAGGGTGCGGCAGAAGTATAACATGCCCTAAAATATATTAGCTTAATTCTAAGCATCCCCTAGATTGAATATACGCTTCACTAATAGATATATTATACTATGAATGGTTGGCCCAGATTAAACTGTACCCTATATAATTAGGACGCTACTGCATTAAATTAGGAAAGTACTTTGCTTACTAATATCCTTAGGTCGCTTGCCCCTATTATAATTGTAAAACAAATAAGGCTGTGACTCCTTAGCAGTTGTCGTTATTACTATAACTCTAGTATTATTTATTAGTGGATTAAACATCTTTAGGTAGGATCCAAAAGCGGCCTTAAAGCCTAATTTAATGGCGGTAAGGCATACTGGCCATCTTGGGCGTAGCCTAGCATTATCTTTTATAACCTAGTAAGTAAAGTGGATCTAAATTTTCGCCGCTTAAAGGTCTTGCTTGCTACATCCTTAAACCTTTATAATGACTTGGCTACGCTCTACCCCAAGAGATCTATCCCTATAGCGGTTATCCCACCTAATTACCAGATTAACTTAAGTTCTTAATAGTAATATTTCTTTTTTACGTACCCGCAGAAGTGCTATAGATAAGGTCAAAATGTTCTCGCAGTGAATATCTAAAGTTAGATAGTGTCTGCTTAATATATATTAGAAAGATAAAAGATATAACTCCCCTTATACCTCCACCATCTATGCTTAAAATACAGATACTAGTACTAGGTGGCACAAATTAAAAATCAGACGCTCTATAAGGTGAGGCACAGAGGACACAAGATAAAAGATAATAGTTGTATTTTATTAAGGATGATTGTCTTCTATATGTTTTAATATATATATTATAGAGTGCATAACCGCAGTCTAATACCTTTTTAGGCATCCGTATTAGATAATAAAAGTAAGACTTATAGCTTTTAAACTCTACTACTTGGGGCCAAAGCCTTACGATGTTTTGTATATAAATCTAGGATGCAGTTAATAAAGAGTTTAATTAGAGTGTTTGGAATATAGACTGGAAATTATCTAGAACCGCTAATAAAAATTTCGTGTGGATACTTGCATCTATAGTATAGTTCTATATTGCAGAGATATAAGCGTTTGAGAAATGCTTTAAGAAGATAAAAGTAGGAAGAAAGTCTATAATTAGTATTAGTAAGTTGGCTAGATTTAGGGCGGGGGTTATATAATAAAAACCCAGGGGATAGCTTAATAGAATTAACGCTAATGCTACCAATGGGACGATAAAGTGCTATAGCTATGCCTAAGACGGTATATGCTTAATAAGATCTCTAAGGCACGCCAAGAACCCCTCGTTTAAGAAGCCATAGGGTTATACTACTTGGATAAATAAGAATAGGGCGGTAATAGTAGAGCTAAAGTGCTCTAAGGCCAGGCTTAATAAAGCCTTAAAATGCTTAAAACGGAATTTAACTTAAGTGGATTGGCGTAAGACGCATACTTCTTCTAACATGAAAAGAATTCGCTTTTAGAACGTATATAAACGTTTTGCTAAGCTTATAGACGAATTCAGTCCAAGGATACAGATACTGTGAAAATAAGCCTTTAGATCTATATTTACGTCTTTAGTTTTACTATATTGCTTAAAGTTCTGTATTATTTCGGTTATTAAAGCTAGGGACTTTAATTCAGCAATATTTTTATTAAAGGTTGGTAAGGATATGTTAAACACTAGTAGAATATAGGGGAGTATAGGGAGATTAGAACTTGGAGATTTAATAGCGTACTAAGCTATAAGCTTGGACACCTCCCTTAGTCCGCCTAGATCCGTAACAAAATAGCAGACTACGTTAGAGAAAGGTAAGAGTACTTAATTATATAATAATAAGCCAAGCATTTTGCGGCGTTTTAAAGGCTACTGCTAAGAAATTTTTCTTATTACTATCTCCCTACTACTGTAGGAAAGAAGCAACTGTAATAAAGAATAGTTTTAAAGTTCGCAATCGATGAAAAGAATTAATAAGGTATCTTTATAGATTTTAGGGTCTTCCTAAAGGTAGATTTAATTGTGCGCATTAACTAGAAAATTTCCACCTATAGTATCTCCCAGTAGGTGTTATAGAACAGCAGACTTTGTTTTTTTACTAACTAGCGTAATAAATAATGGGCTCTAATACTGGCTCTCTTCTAGTATTAAGGACTTAAAAGCTTGTTAGTGCTTAGTAATAGTACCTTTGCTTTTAAAATCAACAGTTATCTAAGGAATTTTCGCCATTAATAAAAGCAGATAAGGTAGAGGAGTGGAGCTTAGGGAATCCTCTAAAATTTTGCTTATATATATATATTTAAATATTTACAGTTTTCTAAAAATTTAATTCTGCTTTGTACCACCTAATATAGCTTTATAGTCTATAAGATAGTGCAATTAGAATACTAAATTAAATTTTTTGTTTTAATATTTAGTACTAACTAATGTTTCTTATAAAAGAGCTTTAAGTCTCCTATATTGGTAGAACTGCTGGGCTCTTAGTATATAAGCAATAGCTCTTTCTATAACCATAGATGACTCTAAGCTGGCTATACTTAGGGCGCGGAACTACCTAGGTATAGCGAAAATAAAACTCGGGGCACTTAATTTCGACTATCCTCTTATATATAAAAAACATCGGTTACTATCTAAAAAGAACGTCCGCCGCCTTAGAAATGTATTTAAAAGAGTAGGTTATAAAAGGCTAGAGAAAGAAAATTTTATTAATACTGTTGTAGACAATACAACCCTTATCTTATTACTGGCCTTTTTAGGCCTTAATAAACAACGCTTTTATTAACTTTAGGAGGGTGACTTAATACCGTTTGTTAACCTAAGGAGTATAGACTGCCTTAAAGGCTTATATTATATTAAAGCTACTAAAGAATTTTTGGACGATAATAACCAGTAGTAGATAGTAAGGCTTTTCTCTAAAGGTAAGCCTGTTTACTTAAGTGTCTTACTACTCTAGCTAAGAATCTATTGTAGATCTTCCACAAATGGTCCTTATAAGGATAATTAAAGAATACTTAAATGAACAGAAACCGTTAGACGGGGAAGTGTTTCGCAAAATATAATACTATTATCTTAAGAATGATACGAAATCAGAGAATAGATGGTGGGCTCTATTAGATAGGTCGAAGCCAAATAATCTAAGATAACTTTTTAAGAATTCTCACTTTGCGAGAGTATTTGATGCCCTAGTAGAAATACTAGGCCTATAGGAACCAATTTAGATTGGAGCGTTATACAAATTCTTAACACTTAAGTATAATAAGGTATGTTGTTCTCTACTTACTTATAGAGAGAGCTAGCTAAATAAACTAGGAACTACTTAAGGGACTTCACCCTATCTCTATAAATTGGAAGAAGATTATCAGCTGCAATAGTATAGATTTACCCCTATTAGCAGTAAATATAGAGACTGTTTAGAATCTGGAACTGCTTGCGCTAGCTGTCTTAAAAGCTAATATAGATTATGTTACTGCGCTAATGGAGTCCAAAAAGATTTTCCTAACTATTTTAGACCAGTTAATAAGAGACCTTATTCTACAGAACATTTCTTTAGTGGATTGTTTAATTCCCTTATTAAGAACCTTTTTTAAGAACCTTAAATACCTAGAACCTTGTTGCATTATACTAAAGCATTTAATTGGCAATAAAATGAAAGGAACAATTTATAAGAGCCTTAAAGGTAGCTATTATTGTCCTAAAAACTTAACTGTACCGTTCTTAAAGACAAGCCAGTGGCGCTGCTTAAAGCGTGGATTTATAGAAGACCGATAGCTTTGCTATACACAGTTATAGACGTTTTGCCTTTGTAATTTCCTATATATGACTTAATTTACTCCCTAAAAAGAAATTAGAAAAGAAAAGCCTACTATTAGGGAGCTAAGTCCGGCTCTATATTAAAACCTCGGCCATCTGGCTGTTACTCTAGGCTTTTAGACTCCTATAGCTCTCGCGTTTAAGTTGCAAGATCCTAAAAGAGAACTTGCTATTTAACTATTGCAAAAAGCTAACCCTTAATTAAAGTCCATAAATAAGCGAAAAGTTATAGCTATTGCCTTAGTTCTCAAGCAGTTGGAAGCCTAGGATAACTGCATTTAATTACCATACTTTACTAGTTTTAAACCCCTCCCCGCTAACAAAAGGTATGGAAGGCCCTTTGACAATAATTATAGGAAGGATAATAATTGCCTTTTTATCCCATATATTTATGGGAGTAAAGTTTGTCCTAGTGCTAACATTACACCCTTTTTCGTAAAACGTGACTTCTTTATAACCTTTTTTGGATTTAAGTCATTTAAGGTATACCTAACCCCCTTTTTTACATATAAACTTAACTAATTAAGAGAAGGATGCATATTTTACCTTAGAAACTCGGTTGCTATTAATCCAAAATACTACACTAATACAGAGTCCTACTAATGCGCACAACTATACCTATTACCACTTGGTTAAAGAACTGCAAATTAAAATAAGCCAATTAAATTTACGTATTAAAGAGTTAGAAGATAGTAAAACAAGTTTAAGAACCGCTAGGAAGTTAATAGCTTCTACTTCTACAATAATAGAGAATTAATTGGCGAGGGCAAAATCCTAAATTAAAGATTTTGAGAAAGAGTACTCTCTAGTTAGTAATAAGCTGGAAAAGATAATAGCTTAAAGTATATTATTTAAGAATTCTAAAAAGAGGCTGGAATCCCAGTTGGTGTAATAGCAGTCAACACTTAATACGGCCGTAGCTGAGAAGGAATATCTTTAAAGAGTAATAGCAGAAAACAAATATTAACAGAGCTCTAGAGAAGAAGATAAGAAGGATACCTAAATTAAGAAATTGCAATATAATCTAGAGGCCCAGACAGCTACAGTCTTGGAGTTAAATAACGGCCTAAAAAAATTAAAGGATACCTAAGAAGGAATGCGGAACAGCTTGTAAATAAAAAAAAGAGATTATAAAGTGCTCTAACAAAAGATGGAGAAGGCAAGAATTAAAATAGAAGGGTTAATAAAAGCATTTAATGCTTTAAAGAATAAAACTGCTATTTTAACCTAATATCTGGAGGTAATACAGATAGAGACAAAACAAGTTATAGAAGAAAATAATAACTTATATTATATGCTGCAATTAGCTGGGCCTAAGAAGGAAAAAGCAGTTTAAAAGGTAGTAGATTAGCTAAAAATATAAGCCTAATCTAAGTATCTAAAAGCTCTTAAGTTAGCAGAGCAAGTGCATTAACGGCAAGAAAATAAAAGACTACGTTAGGTATTAGAGTTAGCTAAATCTAAAAAGAAAAAATCAGTTTAAGAGGCGGTAGATTAGCTGAAATTATAGGCCCAATCTAAGCATCTAAAAGCTCTTGAGTTAGTAGAGCGGGTGCGTTAACAGCAGGAAGATAAAAGACTGCGTTAAGTATTAGAGTTGGCCGAGTCTAAAAAGGAAAAAGCAGTTTAAAAAGCGGTAGATTAGCTGAAAATAGAAGCCCAATCTAAGCATGTAAAAGCTCTTAAGTCAGTAGAGCAAGTGCGTCAACGGCAAGAAGATGAAAAACTGCGTTAAGCATTAGAGTTAGCCGAGTCTTAAAAGGAAAAAGCAGTTTAAGAGGTGGTGGATTAGCTAATAGCGCGGGCCTAATCTAAGTATCTTTAGGTCCTTAAATCGTTAGAAAAAGAGCATAAGCGTTAGTAAAAGTAGTTAAAATAAATAGTAGAGACTAAGCACGAACGCCAATAACGTAAATTACAAAACTGGGCCGATTGAAGTATGGCAATGTATTAAGGCTAAGCAGAGCATGTATTTTCCGTAGTAAAGATAACGATTGCGGGCCTTAAATACAATATGCAACTTAAAGATAACCTTATTGGCCGAGGTTTTTGAAAATTAAAAGAACTTAAGGAGTATAAAAAGGAGCTAGATTTAGGCTTTATTATTAAAGTAGATATATCTAGTAACCTTTAGATTATTATAATTAAATTAAATAAGAATAGTAACTTTTAAAGATTGGAGATAGTATTTAAGCCAACTTAGATACTAGAAGGCTTTAGAGAATTTCTAACTAGGTATATACCATATTACAAAAAGGTATCCTAGAGAATGGTAAAGTTTCTAGCTTTTAACCTCACTATTATAATATCTTATAACCCTAAATATCTTTTAGAAGCATGTAAAAGACACGGACTTTACTATATAGGCAGTAAAGAAGATATTAATGCTTTTACAAACTAATATAGGAGCATATTTACTATAGATAGTAATACTAGGCTTCCTAGGAGGTCTAGGTTAGGGAGAAAATGATTATATAATAGATTAAAGGACTTATTACTCTTAAAGAGGCAACTCTGTTTTAATAGAAGTGCACAGCAGGAGATGCCCTTGCTTTAGCATATACCTATAACTATTTTAATAGAAATAAAGCGTCTTCCTAAAATGTTACTTTAGCTAGCACCTTCTATGGAAATAGAGCGTCTTCCTAAAATGTCACTATAGCTAGCGCCTTCTATTTTGCAAATTAAAGAAGCGCTATATACGCCATTCGCGATTTAATTAGGGGAAGAGGGTTATTATTTATTTAAGTCTAATAATAAATTGAATATTTAATTGCTTACGCTATAGTAAAAATATTTAGAAGGCCAGGTACCCAATTCTAATAATATAAAGGCTCTTTATCCTTACATATAATTTACTAAGCGTTATATATAATGTAATCCAAATTCCTTAAATTATTCTAACAATCTCTTTAAAGGCAAAGTGCTAAATACAGGTGCTGTAAAAGGAGGGAGAATTATATAGTTAGTTAAGTTCTAGCTTAGGCTTCGACTATAGTAAGGTCGTTAATAGGGATCCTTATATAGTATATAAAAAATCTCACTTAGAGGGGTGGGAGAGCTGTGATTACCTATATTATTATAGTTAGGTAACCTTAATACCCAATTACTAATAGGGGGCAACGCTTTACTATAGCGGTCTATAGACTCTATCCTATTATAGTAAATAGAAGGCGGTAAAAACTATTCCAATTAATTAATACTTCTAATAGAGGATAAGTAAGTAGGCTCACTCTTAACCCTAATATTTAGATTGTGGTAGACCTGGCTCAGAAATAGAAGAAGTTTTAGGGAGCTTTGGCTAAATAGGGGAGTTTTATCCCCCTATAAGCGTGCTTTAACGGCACTTTAATAATAGCAGGGAAATTTATTAATTAGGTTGCCTGCCCTTTACTACTCTATATAAGCGTATAGAGATGGTAAGTAAGGATAGTGCTTACAATCTCTTCTATAGAGGGAGGCTAAGAAGTTAAGTTCTTATTAAATTAAAACGTAAAAATTTCCTAGTTCCTTTTTATAAAGATAGTAACTCTTGTTCTGGGCACCAGCTAAGCAAGGACTAAAGCTTTCTTAAAGATACCTTCCCGTTAGGTTGTAAATATTCAGTCGCTAGCGTCTGAAGACCTATATAAAGACGCACAGTATTATTTCCTTGGGCGAGGCATAGCATTAACACCCTTTTAATAAAATTTAAAGGTAGATAAATAAAGTAAGATTAATAAAATAATAGTTTATAGTAATTAAAAGTATTCCTAGTAATATTTATATTTGATTCTACTAGAGATAATATAAACGGCACAGCATGCATATTATATGCAAGTTATGCGCCTTTAGGCATATTTAATAACTTTTTAGCTAGGTCAACCCCACCTAGGCGCAATCTTTAGGATATAAGCGCCTCTTCTAGATGCTAAGGTAGGGGTGCCTTCCACCTAGTAGAAGGGGTTCGTTTAGCAAGAAAGAAGCGTCGCTAAATAATTAGCGTTAAATTAGATTACAGGATAGTGAGAATAGGTTAAAATATTATAGGTTACCCCCTTAACTAGTGGAATTCGCCTAGGTGGACTACCTAGGTGGCTTAAATTACTAATAAAACTCGCCGCTATAAGCGCAATCGTGGTTAGCGCGAACGCCTCTACCTAGCTAGGTGAAACCTCCTTTTTAACTACTAAGATAACCAATCTGCCTAAATCCACCTGTGGTGTTGAACGGATAGTATCTACTAGGCGGATATTAATATTAGTGGCCTGTTCGCAATTAGGTAAACCTAGGTAGGCCTAAGTGGCTTTTTAAGAGCGCCACTTGGTGGAGCCTATATGGCCAAGTAATAGTAATCAAATATACCCTTAGCTAAAAAATAAGTGGGGTAAAGTAAGCCACTAGCTCTGCATCTAGCAAGCGGCTAGTTTGCTAATTAGAGTTCAACTATTTTATAGCGTATTAGTTAGAGCCTAAAATAGCTTCTTACCTAGATTTTAGTTTCTAATTATAGCCTTCTTAATTTTCTTTTAGTACCCGCTCTTATGTTAGAGCGCCGAAATAATATCTTATTACAGAATTTATTAAAATTTATTATTTTTCTAGTAAACTTGTTTCTTTTAATAAAGAACCAAGCATGTCTTTATAATGCTTAACCATCCTATAAAATTATTAGGGAAAGAATATAAATACAACTACTATTTACGTCATTTCGTACGGCGCAGTTATTGCCATCTTTTCTATTTAGAGGATTTCTAAGCTCATTAGCTCTTAGGCTCGTGAAAAACTCTTATTAAATATCCAGAAATAGACTTTATATACTTTAATTGTTCCTAGGCAAAAAAGCACATCAAACATTAGTCTTTTAGCTATATTTTATATCTTCCTTTACGTAGTTACAAATGTTATTGGCTCCGTTTTAGGCTTATCTATAGGCATCTAATTTGCGCAGCGTTTGGGATATCTGTTCGCTATTAACGCAGTTCTGCTATTTCTTGGAGGTAGAACCAATTTAATTAGCAATAAAGTCCTACGCCTACCAACATGTAATTATAGCTTAATTCACTACTAGATTGGTCGAGTATGTGTCCTTAAAGGAGTACTTTATGCACTTCTGACAGTATCTTTAAAGCATTCGCGTATGGCAAATGTTAAAATTATAGTTTATCTAAAACTCCCTTATTTCTACTAAGCTTAATTATAAACAGCTCATTATATTTATTTCCGCTATTGGCCTTCTGTCTTTTTTTATTATTTATTATTACGCCTATAAAAATTTCCTCCGTACTCACCTTTTTCTCGCATTAGCTTTAATGGGAATATTATAGTTATATATTAGACTAAAGCCGAGCTATCCTATAGCTTGTCTCTTAGTTGTATTATCACTTTGGGTTCTTTAGAAACTACTTTAGGCTGGATTTATATTATATCGAAATCTAGGATTAGGTTTTCAAGCATCTATAGTTCACTATCCCTAAGGAGGCAAGGATTCAGAAAACGCCGTTTAACTTAGAGTTATAGTAAAACATCCCTAAAAAGTACTGCTAGGGCAATTTATCTACATTACCATTCCGCACGGTTTCGGCCTTATTTAAGCACATCCTTATATAATAGCATAGGTCTTAGATAATAAGACTAGTATTAAGCAAACTATAGTACTCCTTATTTAAACTAAGTAAGGGTTTAGTAGCAGACTAAGGCTATATAGTAAAGCAACTCTAGTTATATTAGATGGACCGTATAGAGGTGCTTAGTACCACCGCCTAAGCCAATATAATAAGGTGCTGTTTATAGTAAATAGTATCGGAATTATAAGCTATTTGTTATTAATTTAATATCTCCTAATAGCATATAACGATCGGACTGCCCGTATACAAAGGCTATTATTAGTGTGGTTCTTAGAAACAAAAGGTAAGAACCTATAGTATACTAGAAAAATAAGGGTATTGCTAACTATAAAGATCAATATAAATGGGCAAAAGAGTTTATCCTAGCTCTATATAATATGGACTACCGCTAGATTTTTACTATTTTTATTTTTTTTCTATGCGAAGTCGCTGGGTCTATGGAAGAACTAAGTAAAGGGGATAAGATCCTTAGAAAGAGGCTTTACAAGCTTCTAAATCCACTAGACATAGCATAGATTATTAACCAAGAATGGTCTACTAAGGTGGGAAATATAATAATATCTAGTAAGTTTCCTTTAAAAGGTAATAATACTTTTTAATTCAACGGCTAACAGTTTATAGAACGCCTAAGTTTGAGACCTATATAAGAAAAGCCCTTTGCTTAAATACACATAATATTACGCTCCTTAGTATGGACTTTTAGCCCAATAAAACACCGGCGAGTTAGGTTTTAACAATTAGGTACACCTCTTAGATAATAAGCCATTTTTATTACAAAATTATTCTTATAAACTACAATAAGCTTGGGTGAATTCTAACTAAATTATACAACAATAGAGCTGTGGGCAGTTATCTTATATTAGCTAAGGTCCAGAACTAAAATTGCTAGGGGCAGCTTACGCAAGCTTTGGATTTACGCGATCGCCAAGATTTATAATTAATTAATATTTAGTAGGTGCGGAGTATAGCTATTATAAAAGCCCCTAATTGGCCTTTAATAGCAGATTATTTATAAGCCTTGTATAACCTTTAGCTAGTTGTTTTATTTTCTTAAGGTCTAACTAAAATATATATAAGCGATTTCTTGGCGATGCTAAGTCCTAGCACCTATATATGCAAGCCCTGTCTTTAGCCAATATCTTTTACGGCGGTCCTTAGAAACAGTTTTCAGATTTTAGAATATATTAGATTTTTAGGGTCTTTTAGGGTACGCTTTTTCCTTTGCCTTATAATGTAAGAGGTTATATACCAATCTCAGAATTTTATTTTATCTTAAGAAATAATAGCTTAATGCCCAAAATGGACTCTTTTAGTACTAATTTAAACACTCCGGTAGGTCTAAATTCTTCCTTTACTAATAGCTTTACTAATAAGGAAAAGAGTATAAGCTATTACTCTCTCTATTAAAAGTCTAACAGCCGCACTAATTGGGAGTTTCTTAAGGAATTCTTTCTTTATAAGTAGAACTCTGTACTTTAAATTCAAAATCTTAAAACCAAACTGGATAAAGCAAGAGTAACAATTAGTGTACTTTAAGATTAACATTTAGAGGCAGAAGCCGCACTGCTTAAGTGCCGTAAAGAGCTTAAAAGCGCAAGATAGACAAGGTTTAAAAAGTTGAAGCAGTTTAAGAATTAGCTTGGGTAAGTAAAGGAGCGGATCTTTAATAACAAGGCTACACTTAAACTTCACCTTCAAGATCTTAAATGGGAGAACCACTATAAACAGAAAAAAATTAATAAATTAGAGTGCGCTCTTGGCCTTCAGAATTTATAACAGTACAAAGATAAAGGTAATAGGGTGGGAGAAATATCTCTAGTTACAAAAGTAGAATTAGGTAGTGTAATAAGCTATTTAGTTTTGGCTAAGCTAATAGATTTCAAGATCCTATATCTAAATTTATTCTTTATAAATTTCCTAGTTAACGTCTTGTATTAGATATTCCTGTTTTATTATTATAGCTAGAAATATAGTTTAAATCTACTACTAATACCGCGTTATAGATGCTTCTCCTATATATCTATATAGTGAGGATGGCTGCAACTCCGCTTTTAGGCGGATTATAGAAGTTTTAAGTTTCTCTCTTAAAAACTGTTTGTAAAATAACATAGCGGTTGCAAAGCGCGCGTGATTTTTTCTATAGAGTAACTATTAGTGGCGTTTTCTAAGAAATGTATACTATTCTTAGTCTAGCTATATAAATAAAGCTCCACAGATGGAATATTTCACCTATATAAACTTCAATTTTGTTGCTCGTTTGAATCAAAATCCTTTATCGGCAATATTATAATGCATTCTTTTCCGCTAGTCTATATACAGGTAAAGTCTATTATCCTTTACTTCTACTTAGATTACCATATTCTAAATTGCCTAGTCTATATCAAACAAGCTGGATACCTAAAAGGAGAACTGCTTATAAAGGATGCCCTTAACACTTTAGCAGAACGTGCTGGGAATCCCTAGGAATTCAACCTAATCTTTAAGAACTTAAGCTTAGGGGCGGAAGGTTTTAATCTAGTTAACTCCTATAATAATAATAACACTAAAGTAAAACTTTAAGCCATCTTGGATTTTAGTATGGAATTATTAAAGAGGACAAATACTTAGATCTCAGATTTTATAGGCCAGATTTATCCCTATATACCTTAAATTAATAATTACTTATTTTATACTACGAAACTTATTAGCATCAAACTTCCTATTTATATAGAAAGCGATAGTTTAGGCACTAGTTCCAATTATCTTTCCTTTTTAGATACTAATTAAGCTGCTTACCTAAGTCTCCCAGCAGTTAGTATAAGTGACTTTAATGCAAGTGTGCAAGTCACTAAAGAATTTAATAGTTATATATTTAGTTCCTACTGCTCGCTCTTAGAACCAAGTCTTGTTTCTATTAATAGCGGCCCTAAACGGACCCACCCCCCTATTATTTTGGGGGAAGCCATATTAGGAGACTTTAGGTTAAGTACGCTCTTTTAGGACAAGAGTGTTAACACAAAGATAGTTTAGAAACCAGTTATTCTTCCTACTATTATACCAACCGAGCCTTTAGAATTACTGCTTGGTTAATTAGAGGCTCTTGGGCATTAGTATAATATATATTAGAGGTTAGTAATCTTAATAAAACTTGCTAAAAAGATAGGGAGAAGAGCCTAGTATTATTTTAGATTATTAAGCTACTTAACTTAATTACGTGGTTTCCCCGTGTTAACAATTTGTATAATATTCCGTGATAGTTTAATTAGATTAGATTTAGCTTCGTCTCCTATTATATTACTATTAAGCCTCTATCCCATCACCTCTGTTGCAAATATTAGTATCTACCTTCTACTTACGTGTGGCCTTCTCTAATAGCTTATCTGCCTTCCGCTTATGTCCCCTTTCCTTTAGTAACTTTTTAGACTGCTCTTTTAACTAGTATCCTTGCCTCCAGCCTTTAGGCTCCCCTGCTTTACCTCTTATTATCTATTTAAGCTCTTTATATATTTTAGCATGTCGATTAAGTTGAGTCGGTTCCTAAGTGTAGTATAATCGAATCTTATCGTGTGGTAGATTTGTGGGTGGCTCCTAAGTAGGGTCCTAATATGCCAACGCCATACCATTATTATTATTGATGATGATATATGCTGGGTACTCCAGGCCTTTACAATACTTTACTACGGACACCCACTTGGGCTCCCATAACACGAGAAACTCTAAGCTTTTATTTATAACCCTGGTATAGGCAATTCCGCTAATATTCCCAAAATGAGATTTGTTCTTCGAGTTCACCCCTGTAATTATATTAACAACATTATAAACTAATTACTAGAACTTAGGCATTGGCCTTACTATTATATGCCTTAGTGGCGTATATGGTCTCATCCGCAATAGTATTACCGCCGCCGCTGTGTAAAGAAACTATATCAAATGATTGATTGGGTATGGAGGATGTTTGCTTCTATTTAGGATTAGAAGTCTACGGCTGTTATTTAACTATAAAAGATATCGTCGGCAAAGTTATAAGATTAATATACACTGGAGCTAAAAGAGTTTAGAGAATAGAAGAGGGATAAAGGATATAAAGGAGGAATAAACAGCAAGGCAACACCTCTTTTATACAGCATAGAGCTCTAACTATGCCTTTAAGCACATTCCTCCGAAAGTTGCGTCACATAGACTACTAAGGTATGATTTTTTGCCGCTAGAGGTGTCCTTTCTTAAGCATAAGGCTTATCTTAATAGGTTTCTTATTTACTTAGGTCTTAGTGGTATATCCAAAAATCTCCTAGTCTTCGTCTTCTAATTTATAGGAAACTATGCTATTATTAAGGACGCGGGACATCTGTTGGTCTATAATTATACCGCTAACCCTAAGGCGTTCCTGCGTCTAGGTTCTAGAGCCTATCTAAAGGTAGTATTTAACCTATAAGGGGTACCATCCAATTACTTAGGCTCTATTTATAGAGTTTATGGCACTCTACATAGATATAACACATCTTAATGAGACACCCGAGTTTTGCAGCTTTTTATTAAATGCTTTAACCCTTAGTAGATTAACTACACGGCCCCTTAGGGGCTCTTTAAGCTTATAGAGTTATTAAAACCATTAATTTACACTAAACGCTAGATTACGGTGGCTGATACATAGATAGGCTTATTTGGTCTTAATTTAAGCCCAGCGCTTAGTACACGACGCTTTAGTATAGGCAGCCATGCTTTCTATTATAAGTGCCGCGTACTACATACCTCCAAAATACTTGGTGGAAATAGCTATAAAGCTCTATGCCCCTAGGTTATATAGAAGTGTGGTTTTCTGATAATATTAAATCATATATATTACCTTCGTTAACCTTAGAAAACTTACTAACAATCCTTACAGGTCCTTAAGCAGTATTCTAGGATAGATTGTCATTAAACATAGTATCGCTTTATAAGCTTAAATCTGTAAGTGCAGGAAGTGAGTCTTAAAGGGGGTGTTTAATAAGAGTTATTAAATATAGGGCTTTTATTATCCAAGAGTTGATTCTATTACTTTAATGTATATTCTTAGCCGTTTCAGGATTTCTCTCCACGTTGTATCGTGGTGTTATGTATCTGTTTCTAAGTAGTAGGGAAGCGTAGCAGTTCTCCTATAGATAATCTATAAGCAGGTACTTTTATATTTACTATAACGCGCGCAAGAATTTTATGTAAAGGCTCCTCTAAACTTTCCAGATTCCTAGATCTTAAATTTTATTTGCTCTAAAGCCAGTGTTTTTATAATATTTATATTATACCCTTGCTTACTATTGGATTCCAATTACTATCTTATTAATTTAGATCTAGCTACCTTTATATAACTATCCTCTATGGCTTTAAGCTGTACCCTATAGAATAAATACCGAAGCCAAAGCCCTATTGTACTATAAAGAAACCATATAAGTCCTTAATTTTATTTCTTTCTAAGGAACAAACCTCGCTGTTTACAGCCTAATTTAGTTATATCTTATTATATTCTAAGCCAGACGCTTAAAGTTAACACCTTTAAGCATACTCCTCTAACCAAGATGAACTGCATTTATTAGTAACGCGCTACTAACTTATTATTAAAGAACGGCTTATAATTCTTCTTTGTATAAGCTTCTTTAATAAGAGAGTGAAAAACTTGTGACGCTATTATACGTGCGATAGATTTGAGAGGAGTTCTTAGATCTTTCCCCGCTAGAGGCCATAAGTTTTATACTTAGAAAATAAGTCATCTTGCGTACGGTATTAATTATCATCAATTTTTATCCTCTTAGTATGGATTTGGAAACGTCTTATAAAGGCCTATAACTCCTCTAGTTGCTCTAGGTAGTCTAAGTGCCGTTATATCTCTAACTCTACTAGAGCGTTTATATGTTGTTCCAACGCCAGCACTGTATCCTTTAGCTATAAGTAGTATAATAGAGGTAATACTAACCATATACATTTCTAGTCTCCCCTAAATCTAATAATCTTGCTCGTTTTCTTGCCATTATACGTATAGATGTATATTTATGACTCTTCTAACTAATAGATTATTTATCCCATAGGGAACTTTTATATATAACTCCTTTAACTACTAGATCTTTAGTGCTGTTTTTAATTTTATCCTATACGGTATAAACGGCTAATAAATATTATTATTCATTGCTTAACGTCCGATTCGGATCCCTATTAGGCCCACGCGGACTACTCCTTATATACATATAGGGAGAAAACTCTATTTAAGAAAACCCCGTGATCCGTCTCCCCGCCTTTTAGGGCTCGCTTATAAGTCGCCTATAAGTTACCAGTGGTGCTCTACTACCTTACTTTTTGACCTCCTTAGGAACCACTACTGCCGTAACAAACCTACGGACGCGCTAGTATTATACACTATACTCTACTCCTATAGAGTTATTAGGGGGCGCCTATTACTCGCCCCTTTACCTTCTATTACTATTTCCTTTACAACCCAGAACTGGTCTAGCATATTTTGGCCAATAAGCCACCGGGTAGCCGCCTTAAGGCCTTTCTATATTAAGAGCAGTGTATTATAGTTTTCTGTGCCAGCTACTAAGAGCATTGCTTCTCAGCTAGTGCATAAGGGGCATAACAGTATTACGTATTTTAGTGTCTGTCTTAGCCAGCCACATTTACACCTTAGGCTACCTACTAGGACACCTACCCAGTAAAGCCAATCTTTTAGTCCTATTATTCCTATCCTTAAGAGTATTGCCATTATATTTTCTGCCTTTATTAGGCCCTCTTAGAGCCCTTAAGTATTTACCCCCCATAGCGTTACCTATATTATAGCTTGGGTTCCCCTTGCCTAAGTCTACCTCTATACCTTTAACTCCTATTTATCTCTCCAGCGTCGGTCTAACCAGTATTATATTACGGTAGATAGTTTTCCAGTACTCTTTTATGCTCTACTTTAGCTCCTTTCTCTCCCTTGCTATTATCTTTACTAGCCTCTTACACATCTCCCTTCCTCCTCTATATAGGCCTGGGCCCTAGCACTATACTATTCTTCTTCTACTTTCTCTACCTGTTTTCCTAATATATCTTCCCTACTTTGGGGTTATTAGTTCCTTCTCCTATAGGGCACCTTAGGGTCCCTCTATAGTTTATTTAGGCGTGTCTTAATATACTTTATAACATTAAAGTTGCGTTCCTTTTACACCCTTTACATTGCATCAGCTTTAATATATAGTTATAGGGGAGGAATATTGGCTTCCTTCTTAAGCAGTGCTGTGGCCGTTTACTTATACCCGCCTATTATACTCCTAAGGCAGGTTATTTAAACCTTTTAGAGTAGTTTAAGGAGTAATTTAGGGGGGCCTTTCTCAGTTTCTCTAGTGGCCCAAATACTAGATCTATACATCATAGTTGGCCAAATAACTGCTGTGTATAGTAAGCGTAACCTCTAGAAGCATGGACCCTATATAGAATTAACAATCCTAGACATGGCAATATACTATACTTAGCCCTTACAGGCCACTTACGCCACATATACACTCCACCGGAGCTTACTGTCTACCCACACTCCTAATACCCTTAGGCCTTAAACCAGTTAACCCCTAAAGCCTTAGATATAGATTATATACTAAAGATCTGCAGATTAGTTACATTTTCTTATAAAATAGATTAGCTGGTATTTCTCTAGTAAGAATTAGACTCTATATTATCTTGCCCATTCTATATAAGTGTTATAGGCTTTCTCTAGTGTCCTATAGTTCTCTGCGGCTATTAGCCCATATATAATTAGGTTTATATCATTAATAAAGCCTATCCCCTAGGTCGCCCCTTCCTTAAAGGTGTCAAGCAGGTTGCTTACAAAGAAGAGGAAGAGTATAGGCAACAGAGGTAATCCTTATAGTATTCCTATTATAACTGCAATAGGGGGGCTCCGGTATCTGCTAAAGACCAGTAACATTTCTTTCTGGCCTATAAATCCTTAAATAAACTAAATAATCCATTCTAGGAAGCCCTTTGCCCTAAGGATGTATAGGAGACGCTTATAGGGTATATTGTTATAGGCGCCGCTAATATCTAGGCTAAGCATTAATACTATAAAGTCCTTTCACATAGCCCATGCAGTTTTAATAGTAGCAGCAAGTAGTGTAAGTACTAATAGCGTTAAGCGATTCTTTCTTACCCCTATTTAGCTTTATAGTAGTAGGGCGTGTTCCTCTACCATATCTGCTATGTAGTCCGCTATAACCTTTTCTAAGATCTTGCTTAGGGTGTTTTCTAAGGCAATAAGGCGGTAGCTTCCTGGGATTAAGTAATCTACTTTACCTTCTTTTATAAAATAACCGTCATTATAGATCTTCTAAGTCACGGGTAGTAGCCTATTGTAAAGTATACTCTAGCTACATCTATAAGCTAAGGTGCTATAAGTGCTCCATAGGTCTTTAGGGCTTTATTTAAGATCCCATCTAGTCCTAGTGCTATATTATTTAAAAGGCGGCTAATAGTTCTGGCCATTTCTTCAGTTATTATGTTGCTATTAACCCTTAGGCAAGTTATCAGTGTTTTACTAATAATGTTGCTAAGGTCTACTAGAGCCAGTTAAGGGAAAAATCTTTCTATAAGGATCTTTACCTTCTCGTCATTGTTGCTTATAGCCTATAGTTCGCCTACTCTTTATAGGGGTGGTAGGTATAGATCTTCTACTAGGCATCCTACCTTTTTCTTTACCCATTTCGCTATAGTCCAAAGGCCCTTGTTATAGGGGAGACTTAGGTTAGTAATATATTCATTTATAAACCATCTCCAGTTATTCCTTACTTCTTTTCTTAGGGTATTCTTTAGCTAGTTTCTTATGTCTTTATATTATCTCTTATCCTCAAAATTATGGCTACTTATATATTTCCTCCTTACTCATCATTGGCCGACTATAAGGGCCGCGCACTATGCGGACCATACATATCACGCATAGGGGCCCGGTTTTAAAACCGGGCAGTGCTCTTCTAGCCTACTTTTAATTACTGCCTAGATCCTTTCTAGTCTTTAATCAATTTCCTTAGGGGTAGCCAATAAGCCTCACTTATTTGGTATTAGGTGGATTTCTTCTAGGTCTTAAAGTTATTATTTAATTATATTAAGAAAGCTATCTATATTAAGCTTCCTTATTGCGTATCTTTTACTATTTAGTTGCGCCTTAATATCCAGATCTAGTTATATCTGGATAGGGATATAGTCTAAAGTAAGTGCCTATTCTTCTTTAGGGGAGCACCTTTTAAGTCTCTGGTATAGGTTTTCATCCATAATTATAAGGTTAATTATACTTTTGACGGTGCCCTATTACCATATAATTGCACCTGGGGGGTAGCTAGCTTAAGGCCCCCATTATCTATAGCTCTTAGTAGGCACTCTACCTATTAATTAGTAGCAACATAGATGCCCCCCTACTATAGGTAGTAGAGGTTTATGTCTCCTAGTAGGATAAACTCCGCATATTCAGTTTCTAGCAAGCTTATTATAGATATAATATTCTCTATCTATACTACCCCTTTAACCCTAGGGTTATAGACATTAATAATTTATACTAGTCCCCTATATATCTAAATGGTTATAACTACAATATCTAGGTTAACTACCTGCTATAACTATAAGGCAAAGCTGATATTTTTACTAATTATAAAGTATACGCGTGTGGCTGCTTTTAGTTTATACAGGAGCTGGAATTCTTAGGGACAGTATATCAATTATATATAGGTATTATAATACGGCTCTTATATAGCAAGAATATGGTGTTTCTCTAGGTCTAGACTATTTAGTAAGGGCCTTACTAGACAGTAGTTCGTATTACCACAGTTATACTATATAATAGTCAAGTAGCGGACCCCTAGTAGGGGTCCTTTGCCTCTTCTTTACTCCTCACTTCTTCTGTTTCTACTTTCTCTAAAATGTTTAGAACTTCCATCTCCTATATTTACTCCCTGGCCACTACTTATTTTATATAGAGCTTTCTATTTCTATATCTTGTATTCCTACTAGCCTTTTTAAATCTAAGTCTATTATTGCCTCCAGTTCTTCCCCCATTCTTACCAGTTGGCTATATACCCCTTATAAGCTAGCTACGTGTGTTATATTTACTATATTAAATCTAATTCTTAATTATCCTGGCCTTAAACTTACTATAGCTATCTATAGGGGTCTTCCTACTAGGCGTCCTCTCCCTTATATCCTATATATCCCTTATGTCCCTATTCAGTCTAGTAATATTACACAGCGTCGCTTTTAGCCCATTAAGGCTTAGGATGGCTGGCTTAGCCCCCTAGTATTAAGGGTAGGAAACACTAGGAAGACACCTATATCCCCCTAGCTTATTACCTATTATTTCCATTCGTATAACTTAGCGTGTAGTTATTCCCGCAGCTATTAAGCCCTTTCCTTCCATCTTCTATATTTAATGCAGTCTTCTCTCTCCCACGCCTTATATGTGCTTCGGTAACAGTTCACGCATTTTATTTAGTCTTAATTTATATATTATCTTATATTATAGGGGCCTGTATAGTAGCCGCAGTATACCTATACTGCGTATGTGGATTAGGTGTGTCCCCATTATATATAGCAATAACATTGTTCTAGGTATAGTCTATAGTTATAGAGCCTTGTGTTGTATATAAGGCCATTTATAATTATTCCTTTTTAGATAAGAAGTTTTTGCATTCCTAATATATATACGCTAATAATAAGGAAGCCATACATTTGTTTATTATCTCCCTAGCAAGTCTCTAGCGCCCCTTATATTCTCTTATTATTCTTATTATATACTTAGTTTATATTTTCCTATTAAAGCCATTAAATCCAGGTAATTATAAGTCCTGGTATAAGGCGTTCCGTTTATTTTACTATCTCCTATATAGTTGCTGTATTGTCCACCTAGCATCCCCTTTCTACCCTAAGGCTTATAGAAACCGATAGGACTTTAACTAGGTGATCTTTATAAAGCACTTTTATACCAATATGCTCTCCTAGCCTGTCCCCTGCCCTTACAGCCCATTCCTTTACCTATTGGTCCTTTAGGGTAACTCTAATATCTCCACTCCTAAGGTGTTAGACTGCAATAGCGTTATAAACCTCCTTATAAATCTCTGTAAAAACTTCTATTTTTAATTATCCCCTAAGTTCCTCTACCTTTTCTATATTTGGTCATATTATAATTATATACCCAGTTGTTGTTTTTAGGGGGGTAGGTTCCCTATACTATAAAAGCGCAGCTACAGCGGCCCAGGTATGGTTCGCCTATAGGGGGGGTTTTTATTTATCTTTGATTTTATTTAGCTATTAGAGGATTTAATTAAGGGTTTACTAAAGGGGCGCCTAAGGTTTGCTAGACTGGAGCTATTCTACTAGCTGTATTAGTTTATAATAGCTAACAGATGCTCCCCTATAGTTCTAGATACTAGACGCGTCTAATAGGCTTTATATTTTATTAGATGCCTTCTTAATTAGGGTATTTCCACTTTCTAGTATAGTATTCGCCCGTCCTTGTTATTGTTGTGGGGGGCTATTATTAGGTATAGATCTGGCGGTTACGCGCAACTACATACCACCGTCGTTCCACCTGTGCCTCCCCTGTAATGCATGCATCTTAGGGGATTATCAAGGTGTTTTTCAGGGTTCTTTTGGTTGGTTTAGTCTTTTTAGGCCAGGTACAGCAAGAGCTCCTTATAAAACTCGGGTGTTGTGGTTCACGGCTAATAAATATAATAATCTACTATATTTTAATCCTATATTAAAATTTAATAACCCAGATTTTATATCCCATTTCCTATAATATCCCATACAGAATAATTTAATAAAAAATCTTATAGAAACTGGAATTTGTGTTCCATTTTAAAAATACATTTATAAAAGATAATATTTTATACAGGATTTCTACTAAAATTCTCTTTTTATATCCAGCTTTTAAATACCTCTTTTAACACCCTCCTATACAGAATAATTTAATAAATTCTTTTATAGAAACTGAAATTTTTGTTCCATTTTAAAAATATATTTATAAAAGATATTGTTTTATACGGGATTTCTATTAAAATTCTTTTATAGAAACTGAAATTTGTGTTCTATTTTAAAAATATATTTATAAAAGATATTAATTTATACGGGATTTCTATTAAAATTCTCTTTTTATATCCAGCTTTTAAATACCTCTTTTGACATCCTCCCATACGGAATAATTTAATAAATTTTTTTATGGAAACTGAAATTTGTGTTCCATTTTAAATATATATTTATAAAAGATAATATTTTATACAGGATCTTTACTAAAATTCTCTTTTTATATCCAGCTTTTAAATACCTCTTTTAACATCCTCCCATACGGGAAAAGTAGCTACAAAAATAATACTTTTATTATTTTCTATCCCGTACGGAACTTTGTTTAAAACTATTTAAAATTAGTAACTTTTTTTTTCTTATTTTCTACGCCATCCCGTATGGATAGTATATCTAGGAAAATAATAAAGTTCTAGTTTCTCTATCTTATTTTTAATATATAAGCATAAAAGAAAATATCCCATATGGGAGTTTTAGTAGAAATCCTTTTTATTTATAATTTCCATACACTGTTTTATTATAATTCCCATACGGATAAAAATACTAAATAATTTATTTTAAGCAAACCTACTAATCCCATACGGATTAAGTACCCCTTAAACTTTTAATTTTAGCTTTTTTAGTTCCTATACGGAACGGAGTCCTATATAACTCCCATTTACTAGAAAATGCCTTCCCGTATAAATAGAATAGCCTTACCGCATTAAAAACTATAGGAATTTTTTTCCACATAGGCTAAAACTGTTTAGCTACTAATTAAAACTTAGAAGTAATTTTAACTATTATATTATACGCAAGCAGATATAAGACATGTAATTAAATAACTAGAAAGTTTCCTCTAATAGCTTTATACTATTAACTTGCCTTATAAGCAGATTGGTCTCTATTAGCGTGCTTGTTACTAAAAGCTCCTAAAATTTTAGCCATCGTCTTTTCTGCCTCTCCTATATGGTCAAGACTTTTATTCATAGTCTTTTCGAACTCTGCAATTTGGCGAAAACTTTTAGCTATTGTCTTTTTAAACTCTGCCATCTGCCATCTGGCGAATCCAATCCTCTAAGGTATTAAGGTCGCGTCTTAAACACTCGGTTATGGCCTATATCTTACTCACTTATCTGCTTTTATATTAGGGCTCCAGGATTAATAGATATAGATTTTAATGTTATACCTAGTAAGGTCTTCCACTTGCTTATAAAGGTTATTAGATTTAGCCAAGTCGCCTTAAAACAGTTTTAATTCTATAGTATCTTAAAGCTAGTTAATTGGAGGTATATTAGAACAAAATCTCTCGATTTTGCTTATAGATGGGGAGTAAGGAGTGAAGTCTTTGGCTTCCAGATTAAGTTTTATTGGCGTTATAGTAACGGTTGTGTTATTGAAATTCCAAGATTCCATTCCCAAAAGAAAGTTATTAGAATGATCCATTGCAGAGAAAGAGTGTTTATAGTAAATAAAGGATTAAAGATATTAAAAGATTTAAAGACTAAAAGTGATCTAAGACTAATTATTGGGTAATACTCTACGGACTCCTTTAAGATATTATATAACTCTTTATTATAAAAATAATTAAATTGCTTACCCCTTACCTAGACTAAATTATTATTTATATTTATAAACGCGCGCGGTTATAGGCGTGAAATATATATTTATACTACGGCCTCCTAGCGTGTCTAGTAGTTAGTGTGTTTTATTAACTTTCCCTTAAACTGCAAAAATACCAAAACTTCCCCTATAAAAGGCCGTGCAGATATGGCTGCGCTAACCACTAGAGGTAATAGGATGCTATAGAGCTGTTTTCTGTTTTCTTTTTTTTTAGCGCTTACTATAATAATTTTAACAGATTTTAGTATTTAAAGCTAAGTAAAAATAACGTAGGTAATGGGATTTTGACTAATACCTTTAGTTTTAACATTAAAGCTTTACCTAAGTCATATCTATCACGCCTAGGTAAAACTTTACTTAAAATAGCAGGTGGTACGCTAGCTCGGTTAAAACTAGGGTGTTAGTAAAAACCCCATTAAACTTAAATAATCTTAAATATTATTAAGTTTAAATATTATAAAATATAATATTTTATATTTTATAAACTAAGTATATCTAAACCATCCCTTCTACTTAGCTAAGCTATTCTCTAATGCACGCCAAAGCTTAAAACACTCTAGTGAAACAAGCTCAACGAATAGCAGTAGGTAAAAGTAGTTGGGGTCACACTATAATATATATAGGTGCTTTTATGGTAAGCAGTCTGTAAATATTAAGGCTAGTACAATATACCGGTTTATCTAACTTCACAATTGCTGGCTTCTTAGTATTAAAAAGCTCGTCCAAAAAGTCAATTAAAACTTTATATCTGCTCTACCTATCCGGCTGTTTAAGACCAAAAACCCTATTCTTTGCCCTTTATTGTCTAATAAAGTTAACTTCGTAAAGGTCTTTCCACGGCCGCCCATCTATATATTAAAGCACTATAAGTCCGAGTTGTTCTAGGTCTAAGTCTAACGTTAAGGACGCTAATTGCTAGGTATAATCTTCAAAATTAGCTATAAAACGTTAGATTTTAATATAAAGGTAGAATTAATTAGGGTGGCTATATAAAAGGACACGCCTACTACGGCCGTAAATTCTAACTGCTTTTAGAGTAACGGATCTATAAAGTAACCCTACTGTACTAATATACTTAATTACATTAAAGATCTATACTAATTTAGTGCTTTAACGAGCTCTAATAACGTTTTAACTTACTAATATTATAATAACTTATATATGCCGTTCCTGGAGACGTATGTAAATATAAAGAATCTCCTCTAGAGTAAAACAAGAATATTTATAGCTAAGGTATATCCAATCGTCATCCAAAAATACTTAACTAATTTGAGAAATGTTTCTGTAATAAAGCAGTTAAAATGTTGCAAGTTTTGCCTTACCTTTCTTCACTTCTAGCCTCTTTACTATTACTATTCCGTTTGTGCCCTTGTTAACATAAATTGTCTATAGCTGATTTCCTTGTATGAGATCTCTAAGACGTATTAGAGCTCTCCAAGGACTGCTAGGCTGTATATTTAAGTCCGGATTTGCACTAGAAGGCACGAGTGAGGAGCTAGAGACACTGCAATTGGGATTTTAGCTAGTTGGTGGAAGCTTAATACGCTTTAAGGAATTTTATAGAAGTGCTGCCTTAGTAGGGACTACTGCCTTAGTAGGGATATTACAACCTTACGGCCGAGGGTGACGCTAGAAAGCTTCTTTAAAAACCTTTACGCGCTTTAGGCTTTCTATATCTTTAGTTACTTCAGCCACTTTTAAGCGCTTTAAAATTAAGCTGCTCTCCATATTATTGGGGGCTGGAAGTTTATAGGGAAAGTTTTAGTGCTAGCGGCAAGACTTATATAATCTATGGCCACTAGTAGTTAGAAATAGTTTCTTTATTTATATTAACAAAATCCATGCTAAGCGCAGGAGTCTAAAATTATTTATATAGCTTCGGCGCTTCTAATAACAAATACAAAAAATATATTTAAAAATAAAAATTCGCTTTTACTAATTTCAAAATTGCGGGAATTGTATAGAATATTTAACCGCTATACTTTCGCATTGTAAAGTAGTTTTTTTCTACTGTCCTTAACAAACTATGGAATATAATTATATGCCTAGATACTTATTTCTTTAAAGTATACTATCTAGCTGTTAGTGCAAAACATGTAATAACAGCTTGACTATCCTAATACCTTCTAAGTATACTATGGATACTCCCGCCCCTTATTTACAGCCTTACCCACAGCTCTTACCCGGCAATGTTACCTTCTCGCAAGATATAGCAAACTCCGACAGAGCAAGTATAACTATTTGGATAATCCCTACTGCAAATTAATACTTTTAGCTATCGCAGCTCTTGTAAGGCGAAATTTGGGCTTATAACTAAACACGAAGCGAACTCTAGGCCGAAATTAAGCGCCGTATTAAGGGCAATAACGCTTTATAGAAACAAACCGAATAAGTTTTAGAATGGTCTATATTATATTAAGAGGCTTACGCTGCTCTGGATTAGCATAGAATGGAAGAGAAATAGTTATATAAAGAGATTTAAAGCTTAAAATTAGAGATAAAGGCACTTAATATACAGGTATAATATAATACACCATATAGAAATCGCTAGTTAATATATTTGGCAAGTAATCTCTGCTGGAGATTTTAAATCAGATGCGGCAGGATTGAAAGAGTAAGGGTTACGCACTGCACGCCGCAGAAAACCTTATTCAGGCAATGGAAAAGGGGGGTAACTACCACATTATACTCTAATTTAAGATATTAAACAGCACCTAAGGGAATAACCAGGTTCTAAGAGCCGCGTTTAATTCAGCTTAAGAAATAAGAGATTAAAGCATTACATATAGGAAAATAAAAAAAAAACAAAAAAAACGTTGGGATAGTTTTGTGAATATTAAATGTTATATAATTAGCTGCATAAACCATATAAACTATTTAACGGTAGATAAAACTGTAACTATAAGCAAAGCACCTATATACTTTAGGAACGCCGAATAAGATCTATACCAAAGCTCCCTAATATAAAGCCATTCGTGGTTCCATTCCACCATTATTTATTAGGGCCAGTTATAGTAAGCTATATATAAGCCGCTCTCCACAGCGTTCCTGTAAAAGCTGCTATTAGGTATATATAATAAGGATATAAGATTTTTAGGATTACCACCGCTTAGAAAGATAATGCGAAGGATTTCTCGCGCTATAAGATTCTGAGGTTTATATTCCACCCAGAATTACAATCCTAAGTTAAAGCTATGTTGTATACCTATCTCTCCCTTAAGACTAACTTCTCTGTTATAGGGCTTGGAAATATCCTTATAAAGCTATAATAAACATCTTAGTTTCTCTTTATTAGCTTACTGCGAATAAAGGGTTTATAATATTTTGGTATACCTTAATTCTTCGGCCTGTTATTATGCCGCAAAATAACTAGAGATAATGTTAGTCTATAAGCTTAAACGCTATTTTATATAAGAACTTACGGTCTGATAATTACCACGTATCCCTTATGCGGCATATCCCTTAAGTTAAAAGGGCATCCTAAACGTTCCCTAGGTGGCAAGCCATTACCATTACGCTGTGGACCCTTTGAATCCTCTATTTATTTAAAGATAGAAATGCTAATAGTATTAGGCAATAAAGAAGTTACTCCTAGAGTCCTAGGTATAGATAGCGCGAGCCTGATTTATATATAAAGGCATAAGGCAGTATAAGCCTCTAAGGCTTTATACGGACTTTATGTTTCTCTTCGCATCGCACTTTATACACTTATAGTGTCTTAAATCCTATATAAGTGCTAATAACGACAAGAGATTATAGGCGGGCGGTTTTAGCTAGCGTAGTGCATAAAATTGTGCCTTGTTATTGCGGTAGCACTGCCTTAAAGTAAAGTGTATTGCCTGGGATTGTTTCTTCTTTAGGATATCTAGGCTAGTTTATTGGTATTTATTAATCTTGCCTAGTTATCTTATGTCTTTACGGCGGCAATGGATCCCATTATATATCTAATTAAATAAACTTTCTAGTACACAGCTATGATTTAAACGGATTTTTATGCGTTCTATGGCAAACTATAAGGAGGTAGTATGGAGAGTCTACCTATAAGCGGCCTAGAGAAGATTTAGAGAGATATCCCTAGATAGTTAGCTTAGAAGCTTGTAGAGAAGGACGCGGCTGAGCTAATACCGTCCCTCCCTATAGCACTGCTTCTATTGTTCCGTGTCTAGTGCAGAGGCTAATGTTATGTGTTATGGTAAAGAAGGTTATAATTAAAATAAGGAAACCCTATTTAAGCTATTAAGTTTGCCTTTTTCTGTCTTAACCGTATCTAATAACTATTAACTATAACTTCTAACTATTACGTTGAAAGAGTTCCACCTCTAATATAAACAACTTATTTAATATTCTTTCTGGCATAGATTTGGGATCCCTTAATAGTAAACCTTAAAGATCTTATTCTTATTAAACTCAACCTAATATCCGAATCTTAGGAAGCCAATATTCTCTTTTCTTATATAGATAACTTCTGATGCAATTACGGCTCAGACGTGGCTATGGTGGAAGCTGTAGATATAGTCTTTAAAAATATAGACGCTTCCGTTAACGATATGGATATAGATAATGTCCTACTCTAGAATTTTCTATATAAGCCTACTTTTAGCGCAGACCGCTTAAATCTAGAAGAGTTTAAAGGTGACTAGGCTAATCCTGATCTAACATTTACTCTATTTAATAAAATAATATAGGATCTGGACTAACACGTTAGATTAGAGAAATCTATCTCAGATAACCTACCTAATAGTGTTAATATGTTAGATAAAATCTTAGTGTTCTCTCCCTTGGGAGACTTTGCGTTAAATAAGCAGCTGGCAGAACAGGCTAATAAGCAGATTAATAAGCTACTAAACAAGCAGCTAGGTTAGTATGGAAATAAGTAACTAAGGGAGCAGCTAGATAAATGGCTAAATAAGCAGCTAGATAAATTGTTGGATAAGCAGCTAAACTAGCACCTAGAAAGCCAATTAGAAGGGCAGCTAGAAAAGCCGCTAAAGAAGCAGCTAGACTAACACCTGGACAGCCAATTAAATAAGCGTCTAGATAAGTAACCAAGGGAGCGGTTAGATAAGTTCCTGTATAAGCAGCTAGATAAGCTGCTAGAGGAGCAGCTAAATTAATACCTAGACGACTAACTAAACAAGCAGCTAGATAAGCAGCAGGATAAGCAACTAAGGGAAGAGCTAAACAACTAGGCAAACGAAGAGGATAACTGGCACTTCTATATGGAATATATCGAGCCCTAGAAATAGCCCTTAAGCCACTAAGGAGTATTAGACGATAAAAATTAGGACCTAGGAAGATCCTTAGCTAGTATATAAAGTTAAAAACAGAGGAGATATAGACTCTAAGTGAACTAACAGACAGCAGATCTAATTATTATTAATAATAGGGTGGATTATTGTATATATAAAATACAGTCTACCTAATACTAAAGGTCTTTTTAAACCAGGAGGCAATGAATAACTTTAAACAACAATAAGATGCTATAATACAGTGATTAGTATGACTTGATAGCCCTAGTTAATAAGGTTATATTAGAGTGGGAGTAGATATAGGTGGGTTGGTTTGATATATTAGAGATTGTTAGGAGATATTAGTACCCAGAAATTGAAGTATTTGAAAAGAACTTATAAGAAGAGGTTAGAGATATATGCTTATTATAGAGATCTAGGCATTCTCCTAGTATAGGAAAAATGCTTACGGACCTATAGAAGAGCTTTTGTATCCGTCTTAAGGGAAACAATGAGATTTCCAAGACTACACGGAGTTATGCAGGCCTTTTGGACCACTTTGCTAGATATAAGCATATACTATATTTAAGAGAGTTATAAAGATGAGGTTATATAGAACATATAAGCTTCTTATAATATTAAATAAGTCCCCTGTTTAATTCCAAGCGTAAAACTTGGCTTAGTTGGATTATCAGCTTTAAGCGATAATTAACTATTAGGACTACCCCTAAACACTAGTATATAGAGCCCTTTATCCAGTTCTAGATGGAGTAGGAACTATATTCCTGAACTTCTTCTTAGTTATGGTAGAGCTGGCTAAATACGCCGCGGCTTTATCTCCTAACTCCTTACACTGCATGCCTTAGAAACTATAGCACAGAGCTTAGAAAGTCGCATTGCTTTCACCCACGTTATATAGATTTAGGCAGAAATATTAATCTTAAAGTAACTTACATAATTCCGGTTAATAAATTTATATAAACTTCTCTAGCCGCCAAAGTGTGCGGTGTTTATATAAGCTTCTTTGTGTTAATGCTAATGAGTGCTAGATTGATACTGCCAAATTGCTTGGCTTTAAAACTGTTGGTATGCTTTAACAACGTGCAGAATATATATATCACGATGATATATACTATGCGGTGTTATAGGTGGATCTTAATTGTTCTACTCTAATACAGTGTTGATATATATACGCGTCTCGCGTAAATTACGTGCTTTATGTACGTAATATAAATATCTGCCGACAGAAACAGTTTAGCGTGGGGTTATTGGCAAAATGGGTATAGATTACTGGAAATAACGGATAAGTAAGCAGAGCTTTAATTTCGGGATTAGCAAATCATTTTTGCAGCTTTAACACGACTTCTTTAAATAAAAGTGTACTATAGGAAAGTTAGATTAATATATATGCTTACTAATCTTTACACATGGAAATCTAGAAGCTTTGTGACATAGAGTAATAGCATCATGATTATGTTATAAAAAGATTAGATGCGATTAAAAGATAGCTATATTTTAGCCAAGAACCGGAAGATAGAGGTAACGGAGAAAGTACTTCTATTAATAGTAACAGTTATACCTCCTAATAGTCTTCTTATCTAACCAATTATATAGTATTAGAACCGTTAATAGAGGGCAAACCAATTTCCAAGTCACTTGTAAAAGAGATTAGCAGATATATTTTTTAAGCCCTAATTTAAGAAGCTTCTTTAAAAGAAAATGGTAGTAATTGGAAAACTATTCTAGTAAGTGCAGGCATAAAGCAGGTGCTAAAAAAGTACCAATAGTAGATATATAAAAATGAAAATGACTTCGATCTTAAAGAACTGGAGAAATTCCCACAGGAGAAGCCCTATGAATTTGGTAACAAGTAGAAGTTCTACTATACTTCCTCCTAACCCTTTCCCACTATACTAGTAGAGGTACACAATCCTACTTAGCAGATTGCAATAGATAGAATAAGCGCTAAAGAGTATACACTGGATATTATTCTTTAACTCTTTAATATATAAATCCATAAGCCCATTAACCTTAAACACGACTGGTACTTACTTAGGATATAATTGTTTAAGCCTAAAAAGAAACTTATAGAGTTTAGGGTTATTGTTATATATTAGTTACCCTTTATTAGTGATATAGTAAATAAAATCTCCTGCCTGTGTTGAGAAACTCGAGAGATTATTATAAATTGTATGGAGCTTGGAAGAGGTCAAGCTAAGAGAGATAAAAGCGCGGGTTTTAGAACGTAGATAGACCACTAGGCGTTCTATAGACGTTTTACAATTTCTTATTAAATTTCTACTTTATTCTTCTGTATAGCATTGCACTTATAGAGTCTTGCCTGCTGAATTATGCTAAATCCTAAGCTCTCTATCGCCACTTAATAATCCGTCATTGTTATAGATTGTCTTCTAAGCTCTTCCTGCAGACCTATGAGAATTATTAGCAATCCAATTTAGGTTTGTCTGAGGCATTATATATAATAGGACTTATTTAACGAGCATAGAAAAGAACTATATTTCAGCAAGGCTTGGTATTTAAAGGAAAGGTAGCTTAATCTAAGGATATTTAGAGGTAAGGCGAATGCCACCTTTATAATATTTCCTCTACTGCTTAGCAGAGCTAAGGCCAAGTTTAGAAAGGGAGATTAATATTACCTAAACAAGGCGAAGTATATTAGCGGCCCCTTTACCTTAAAGCTGGCGTGTAATATCTGTTAGCTATAATTACTCCTTACTTGGCGTGCTATCTGTGCCTAAAAGTGTAGGCTACTTGACTAAATCTAACTGTGGCTGTTCAAATTAAAGGAGGCATTAGGGGTAATTATTGGCTGAGCTGTTACTAAATATAAATACCTAACTAAAACATATTGCGGAAGAACTGACGTACTAGTCTCTAGTTTTGTGAGTAGTGCTTAGCTGCCATTGCTTATTAGATTATAAGTAGTCTTAATACACAACCAAAGTTACTAGAAGCAGCTCCAAGTATAAAGCGCTAGGATTTTTCGCACCTATTACAATTTAGCGCTCCGTCACTCTTAGAGGTAGCTAAGTAAGGTAGCGTTTAATAATGGCTTTGTAGTGACGCTTTGAGCCCCTTTAACCGTTATAGATAAATCCGTAAATGTCTTAGCCATGGTATAGGAAGCTGCGGTTTAAGATATATAGATTAAGATCCTATTTAACCAAATCTCGGGATATTAGTAAAGCGGGCTTAGCTGTATATAAGATACGGTCTAGCGTGTTAGAAAGAAAGCAACGATAGCCTCTTCCATATAATGCCTTACTCCTATGGAGGTAGAGTAAGCTCATGCGTTGTAACCTATACGTTTTACGTTGATTTAGGCTATAGGATGGCAATAGGCATTAATTATGCCGCTAGTGGGGTTTAAGGATCCGTCTAGCCCTATATATAGGTAGGGAGGAGAATATAAAAGGACCTTACGTCCCCTTACTAGGAGCCTATATAAAACACTTTTTAAGCAATCCACAGTATATATTCCGTCCTAAAGTTAGCTAATTAAACATTAAAAATAAAGGTCACAAAAGGAATAATTAACATAAGTAATAGCAAAATAATAAGTGACGGAGAAAGATATATAGAGAGATCTAGAGTAAAGGGCATGTCTATTAGGGGAAAGGCGCTTTTAAAGATAAGGAATGCTTCCCATGCTATAGTAGTAAGAGGCCTTACTAATATGGCACTAGAGCTAAAGCTAAAACCAGAACCACTAAGGCTCCAAAATTAAAGTGTAAGAGAGATTAACTCGGCGTCACAACCTAGAAGTCATTGTAAGTATACAAATATATCGTAGTTAGGTTAGGACTTACCGTCTTAGATATCACCAATAATATGTTTAATAGCAGCAATCCTAGTCACGCTATTGCTCTATAGATAAGCTATCTGCAGGTCTAAAGTAGAATTAAGGTACTAGAGAAGGCCAACCAGAAGCTAAGAGAGGAGGTGGTGTCTCTTAAAAGAAAAAGGGTAATTGCAAATAAAATGCAGTAGGGAAAGTGTAGAGATACTAGCACTTATAAGCGCATTATACTTAAGGTAGAGGCATATCTAAGCAGCAATTAGGGCGGATACCTAATAATTCTTACGTGGAGGGTTGGTTTAATGGAAGTGGATAGATATCTAGCACGTACGCATTTTGTTTATAGGCAAGCGGGGTTACAAATCCAGTACCCTATATAACTGATACTAAACAATGTCCCTATTAATCCCACATTAGATGTGACATAGCCCCTTAAGAGTAAATAGGGTACTTTTTATGCTTACTATATCTATTAAATAACTTAAATACTGAAAACAAAAAAGCTAATAAAATTACTAGGAACACGGAATAGTAAACTATATTGTGTATTTAGTCTAATATTGTTACAGCGCTAATATAGGTACTATTATAGACCCTAGTTAGGGGCTTGCCTAGACCCTTAGCACTATGTATATAGACGTGTTCTTTTCTTAACCTTCTTCCAGTCCTTGTCTTGGAATTCTTGTTTACTGGCTACTAATAGATTCTGTTCTTTTAACTAAGCCTTTATAAATATTGCCTATATAAATTCTGCGCATTCCCTTTAGGCTCTTTTATAGCAGTACTATAAACTTATTCTAAGGCAGTCTTCCCTATAGTATCTTATAACGCCACCTTATTAATACTGACAGCCATGTTATATATAGCTTGGATATTTTGCATTGCTGTTTAGTTTTTGCAATCCGCATCCGCGTATATATAGGTGGAGAGAATACTGGTTCTCGCTACTAGTGGAGTACTTAAAGGATTTCCTGGATTTCCTTAAGGATATGGTAAGAAATGCTTATTTTGAGAACTCTAATATTTAACTAAACTTATTACAAGTGCCACGGACCCCCGAATTTAAAGATCTGTTTATAATATATCTTCTTCCTCCTAATACTTGTGATAATAATATTCTTCTGTCTACTAATCTTATATATAAAGATAGTTAATTGCAGCCTAATTAGACAGTGGGAAGTCTAATATTATCTGCCTATTCTAGTAGTACTTTACTGCTAATATACTAGGAGAATGGTTATGTTACCCTACTTAATCAGACACCCGGTAAAATTTCCTCCGGAAATATCTTCGTCTATAGAACGGATTAGTCTTTATTATTAGATACTCTCGAGGGGATTTATAATATATAGATGCCAGATAGCAGCGGCGGTAATGCTAGAGGATGTCTTCTTAAAGAAGTATTATTTAATAATGGTACCTGCTACCAAATTAATGGCAGCCCAGAATCGCACCGCCGGGAGGTTTTGCCATAGCGGCATCACAAGTCTTTTAAAGGGAACGATTTGTAGTATAGAATAGAAGTTACTCTCCCTAAAGATCTGGTTAGAGGAAGTCTCTATATATTATACTAGGTTTGGGATTGGCCGATAGTTGTAAGCCCGCCTGCATTACTAAAGGGTAAAATTAAAATATATACTACCTGCGTGGATATATTAATTATTTAATAGCGAATTAGGTTCTAAATTATGCAGTATAAAATTTAGTAACGTCCGTCCCTGGGTTAAGAAACGCACCCTATAAAGAGACAAATTATAGGTACTTTGTGTTAGATATAATAAAATAAAATAACCGCGTTCCGGAATATATATTTTTCTACTTAGATTAAAGATTAAAGTTAATCCAAAGCTTATAAGCTTTGCTAAACAGAAAATTATATAACGTCTCTCTATACGTGTTATGGCGCTAGTGGAAAACGGTGGATTATGGTAGACGTTATGGTAGACGCCGAGTTACGTAAGTCTATGTGACTAGAGGACCGCATAAAACTTTGCACGGCGCTGCTATTCTTCTCCCTTCCTTTCTCTAGCTTTGGATCCTCGTTTATAGACTACCAATTGTATAGGCTTGCGCGTCCCTTATGCTGTGCTCGTGCCTTAATTGACTAAGTCGCTAATATAATTAAAGCAATTACCAATTCTGGCTAGTGCGAAACAACCCCGCATGTCCTACATAATCATCGCCGTATAATTTACTTATGTTATCTAGTAAGCCAAGCTTGTGGCTGGTAGGCCTATGGCTGTGCGGAGACTTGGTAAGCGGGCCGATCTTAGCCCTGTAGTCTTGCGATCCAACTTAACCTTAGCCATGCCTCTGGTTATAGTAACTAACTTAACTCTCTAAAAACAGCTACAGAATTCGCCACCTTATAACCCTCTAGCTGGAGCGGGTTGGCCGCCCTCCCTACTAGCGGTGGCGAGTTTAAAGTATTTTATGCTTTAATATTCTGCTTATAAATGCCGCTAATTATGCTACTACTTAATCTTTGTTTTCGCGTCTTGCTATTAGCTCTTTCTCTTGCCTTTCACTCTTCTACCTGATGGCTGCGCGCCGGAACCGCTTAATTGGCTTCTAGTTGGCCCGTCGCCTTAAGACGAGCCCGCCTTAACCTACTAAGACATGCCCTTTTTATTTGACTTAAACCTACCCTGTGCCGTGCAATAGACTTTTAAGCTGCATGCCTCCTGAGCTTCGTTCTTTAAGGCTCTTTTAGGGCGAACTGCGAAGCGGTTTGCGTCTCCTTCTGTACTAGCAGGAAAGGTTTGGGCGGTGACAAAATAACATGTAATAATACTATTAAGTGACTGTAAAATATATGTTGTAATACCTGCTTTAACCAACCATTAGCGGCTGGCGTCACGCTGCACACTCTACTCCTAAGCATGTCAGATAGATATTTGACGGTATGAAATAAACTAATTATATTACGTAAGTAGGCAGTGAAGTTATATCGAACGGATAATTAGGTATAAGAACTCTGTTTATTAAAGAGGGCTTTTAGAGCCTCTATATATACACCAGATAGGTAATAAATAGGTTGCAAATAGAATGACGACGCAGTTGTCATTTGGTAATAGAAATAGGTAATAAGACTTTTGATAAGACATTCGATGAGATATACGAGGTAAGTAGTAGGGTAGTAAGATATAGGGTTCTAGTCTTAAAGATAGTAGTAAGATGGTAGTGAGGAACTCTAATCTAGTTTAACAAGTTGCTAGATTATTATAGGCAGAGGTATCTGGAAAGTGCTAGAAGTACCAGTGGCAACATTCTAATAGTATATAAATATTGTCTTCCCTAGGCCCGTCTCTATCAAAGTTATTAAAGCATATGTTAAATTATGTAAGATTTCTTAGTGGGATTCTTAAGCAGCAGCTTAATGACCGCCTTATGCCCGTTCTCTAAAGCCTATAACAGCGGCGTTTAACTAATCTTATCCTTCTAGTCAACGTCGGCCTTTCCTGTATTAAGTAGTAGCTTAACCACCATCTCTTGCCCCGTTTTTGCTGCCTCTGATAGCGGTGTCTAAATATAGATTAGTTAGCAGAGATATACTAAAGGGTGGATGTACTTACAGTCTATAACAACGAAAGACGTTGGCGTTAGCTATTAACTTAACTAAGGCGTGTTCTAAGCTTAAGGCAGGTTCACTTACACCCTATAATAATAAAAGATGTTGGCGTTAGCTATTAACTTAACTAAGGCGTATTTTAAGCTTAAGGTAGGTTTACTTACACCCTATAATAATAAAAGACGTTGGCGTTAGCTATTAACTTAACTAAGGCGTGTTCTAAGCTTAAGGTAGGTTTACTTATAAACTATAATAATAAAGGATATCGGCGTTAGCTATTAACTTAACTAAGGTATATTCTAAGCTTAAAGTAGGTTTACTTACACCCTATAATAATAAAAGACGTTAGCGTTAGCTATTAACTCAACTAAGGCGTGTTCTAAGCTTAAGGTAGGTTCACTTATAGGCTATAACAATAAAAGACGTTGGCGTTAGCTATTAACTTAACTAAGGCGTATTCTAAGCTTAAGGTAGGTTTACTTACATCCTATAATAATAAAAGACGTTAGCGTTAGCTATTAACTTAACTAAGGCGTATTCTAAACTTAGGTTAGGGTCCACTTATATAGATACTATACTTGTAGTGTACCTTCACTCTAGCTTATAGTAGTAGCTTAACTATAGTATTATGCATTTTCTCTACCGCCTATAATAGCGGTGTTTGACCAATCTTATCCTTCTAGTCAACGTCGGCCTTTCCTATATTAAGCAGTAGCTTAACCACTATCTCTTACCCCGTTTTTGCTGCTTCTAACAGCGGCGTCTAAATATAGATTAGTTAGTAGAGATATACTAAAGGGTAGGTGTACTTATAGTCTATAACAACAAAAGATGTTAGCGTTAGCTATTAACTTAACCAAGGTATATTCTAAGCTTAAGGTAGGTTTACTTATAGGCTATAATAACGAAAGACATTGGCGTTAGCTATTAACTTAATTAAGGCATATTCTAAGCTTAAGGCAGGTTTACTTATATTCTATAATAACAAAAGATATTGGCGTTAGCTATTAACTTAACTAAGGCGTGTTTTAAGCTTAAGGCAGGTTTACTTACAGTCTATAATAATAAAAGACGTTAGCGTTAGCTATTAACTTAACTAAGGCATATTCTAAGCTTAAGGCAGGTTTACTTACATGCTATAACAATGAAAGATATTAGCGTTAGCTATTAACTTAACCAAGGCATATTTTAAGCTTAAGGTAGGTTTACTTACAAACTATAATAATAAAGGACATTGGCGTTGGCTATTAACTTAACTAAGGCGTGTTTTAAGCTTAAGGCAGGTTTACTTACACCCTATAATAATAAAAGACGTCGGCGTTAGCTATTAACTTAACTAAGGCGTGTTTTAAACTTAGGTTAGGGTCTACTTATATAGATACTATACTTGCAGTGTACCTTCGCTCTAGCTTGTAGTAGTAGTTTAACTATAGCATTATGCATTTTCTCTACTACCTATAATAGTGGCGTTTAACCAATCTTATCCTTTTAGTTAATGTTGGCCTTTCCCGTATTAAGCAGTAGCTTAACCACCATCTCTTGCCCCGTTTTTGCTGCCTTTGACAGCGGCGTCTAAATATAGATTAGTTAGCAGAGATATACTAAGGGGTAGATATACTTACAGTCTATAATAATAAAAGACGTTGGTGTTAGCTATTAACTTAACTAAGGCGTGTTTTAAGCTTAAGGTAGGTTTACTTACACCCTATAATAATAAAAGATGTTAGCGTTAGCTATTAACTTAACCAAGGTATATTCTAAGCTTAAGGCAGGTTTACTTACAAACTATAATAATAAAGAATATTGGCGTTAGCTATTAACTTAACCAAGGCGTATTCTAAGCTTAAGGTAGGTTTACTTACATCTTATAACAATAAAAGACGTTGGCGTTAGCTATTAACTTGACTAAGGCATGTTCTAAGCTTAAGGTAGGTTTACTTACATTCTATAATAACAAAAGACGTTGGCGTTAGCTATTAACTTAACTGAGGTATATTCTAAGCTTAATGTAGGTTTACTTACATTCTATAATAATAAAAGACGTCGGCGTTAGCTATTAACATAACTAAGGCATATTCTAAGCTTAAGGTAGGTTTACTTACACACTATAATAACAAAAGATATTAGCGTTAGCTATTAACTTAACTAAGGCATATTCTAAGCTTAAGGTAGGTTTACTTACAGGCTATAATAACAAAAGATATTAGTGTTAGCTATTAATTTAACCAAGGCGTATTTTAAGCTTAAGGTAGATTTACTTACATCCTATAATAATAAAAGATGTTAGTGTTAGCTATTAACTTAACCGAGGCGTGTTTTAAGCTTAAGGTAGGTTTACTTACACACTATAATAATAAAAGACGTTGGCGTTAGCTATTAACTTAACTAAGGTATATTCTAAGCTTAAGGCAGGTTTACTTACAGGCTATAACAACAAAAGATATTAGCGTTAGCTATTAACTTAACTAAGGCATATTCTAAGCTTAAGGTAGGTTTACTTATATCCTATAACAATAAAAGATATTAGTGTTAGCTATTAACTTAACTAAGGCGTGTTCTAAACTTAGGTTAGGGTCCACTTATATAGATACTATACTTATAGTATACCTTCGCACCAGCTTGTAGTAGTAGCTTAACTATAGCGTTATGCATTTTCTCCACCGCCTATAATAGCGGCGTTTGACCAATTTTATCCTTTTAGTTAACGTCGGCCTTTCCTATATTAAGTAGTAGCTTAACCACTGTCTCTTACCCCATTTTTACTGCTTCTAACAGTGGTGTCTAAATATAGATTAGTTAGCAGAGATATACTAAAAGGTAGGTATACTTACATCCTATAATAATAAAAGACGTTGGTGTTAGCTATTAACTTAACTAAGGCATATTCTAAGCTTAAGGCAGGTTTACTTATAGTCTATAATAATAAAAGATGTTGGCGTTAGCTATTAACTTAATTGAGGCGTATTCTAAGCTTAAGGTAGGTTTACTTACAGGCTATAACAATAAAAGATGTTGGTGTTAGCTATTAACTTAACCGAGGCGTGTTCTAAGCTTAAGGTAGGTTTACTTACATCCTATAACAACAAAAGACGTTGGCGTTAGCTATTAACTTAACTAAGGTATATTCTAAGCTTAAGGTAGGTTTACTTACAAACTATAACAATAAAGGACATCGGCGTTAGCTATTAACTTAACTAAGGTATATTCTAAGCTTAAGGCAGGTTTACTTATATCCTATAACAATGAAAGATGTTGGTGTTAGCTATTAACTTAACTAAAGCGTGTTCTAAGCTTAAGGTAGGTTTACTTACATCCTATAACAACGAAAGATGTTAGTGTTAGCTATTAACTTAACTAAGGCATATTCTAAGCTTAAGGTAGGTTTACTTACAAACTATAATAATAAAGGATATTGGCGTTAGCTATTAACTTAACTAAGGCATATTCTAAGCTTAAGGCAGGTTTACTTACATCCTATAATAATAAAAGATGTTAGCATTAGCTATTAACTTAACTAAGGTATATTCTAAGCTTAAGGCAGGTTTACTTATAGGCTATAATAATAAAAGACGTCGGCGTTAGCTATTAACTTGACTAAGGCGTATTCTAAGCTTAAGGTAGGTTTACTTACATCCTATAATAATAAAAGACGTCGGCGTTAGCTATTAACTTAACTAAGGCGTGTTCTAAGCTTAAGGTAGGTTTACTTACATCCTATAATAACAAAAGATATTGGCGTTAGCTATTAACTTAACTAAGGCGTGTTCTAAGCTTAAGGCAGGTTTACTTACACGCTATAACAACAAAAGACATTGGCGTTAGCTATTAACTTAACTAAGGCGTGTTCTAAACTTAGGTTAGGGTCCACTTATATAGATACTATACTCGTAGTGTACCTTCGCTTTAGCTTATAGTAGTAGCTTAACTATAGTGTTGTGTATTCCTTCTACCGCCTATAATAGCGGCGTTTGACCAATTTTATCCTTCTAGTTAACGTCGGCCTTTCCTGTGTTAAGTAGCAGTTTGACTACCGCCTTGTGCCCATTCTTTACAGCCTATAATAGTGGCGTCTGGCCAGAGTTATCTATTGCCTTAGGGTTAATGCCTTTATTAACTAGTAATGTAGCGATAGCACTAAGTCCAAAATATAATGCTACTGTAAGACCTGCAGAAAACCTAGGAATCCGTATATTTTCAGCCTTTAAATAAATTTGGAACTACACTGAATAGGCTTTTAAATCTGGATTAGATATTCTCAAAGTAAGAGGCGCTATAGTAGCATTATTGTTGCTAATACAGGCCTTGCGGAAGTAAAGACCCCAAAATTTAGCTAAATAGTTTAAGAAGGCGTGGCTATTGATGTGGTGGCTGGCCTCTAGGGTTATATCTATAAGAAGAGTGGTATTAGAGTTAAAGAAGTTAAGATAGCGTACACAGAGCTCCGCAAGAACGGTGCGTGCATAATAGATAGTAATGGAGTGATGCTATTGTAGCTCCGTGGGAATAGGTTTAGAGGATAATAAATTTACGAGGAGAAACTCCTAAGCAGTTTGGTAAAGGAAATAGACCTTACTATAATAGATTGAAATAAATAATCCATACTAAGATCTGAGACTTAACTTAAAGTCCTCGTCTTCTTCTAGGTCGAGGTTGTAAATATACTATAATGTGTTTTCTATATTTATGGCAATATTTATTTTTAAGAGTGTTAGAGGCCAACCTACTGCTAAAATAATATATAAGGCCTTCCGAACGACTATCCAATGTTCCTTATCCTTGTTTAGAATCTGATTATATACTTAATTAATACTCTTTGGCAGCGTTGCAATGGTGGACTAGACCCCGTTTGGTGTCTTTTTAAAGTTTTCTGCCTTTAAGTAGTTGAATATAAGATATACCTAGAGGTATATATGGTGCGTAATTTTAAGCAATTGATTTGCTAGGTAACCCTTAACTTAGTCTAAAAGCACTTTCTCCCTTGCTAACTGTTTGACTTAGTATTTAATAACGTGGTTTACTTCTTGGCTAATAATTTCTAACTCTTCCTCCCCTGGTATATAAATACGCGGAAAATCGGCTAAAAGGCCCCGGAACTTGGACATGATCTGCTTATATAGGCGGCTTGTTAGAAGATACTTTAACTTGCTATAGCCTAACTGGTTACTATGGAATTGGTTTTCTATATTTCGCACTAGGCTCTTGAACTCTGATTTGGCGCATTCGTCTAGGGCATCTAGGACCGTGATAATAGGTCCAGCCTAAGGATTCTATATGGCATTTCCTAGAATAGTCCAGAGCGACTCTATTAAGTTAATTAGACCTAGCCCGTCTTTGTTAAATTACTTTATAGTATATTGGATTAGGGACGGCTTCTAGGAGAAGAGTTAGTAGAGCAGAGTATAAAGCGCTTGGCGGACTATGTTCTGGTCTTAGTCTTTAAAAAAGAAGTAGCAAATTGTCGCCGATTGTGGTAAGATATAGTTAATTAGGTACTTGGCTAAAACCAATTTTCTATACCTAGGGTCCACTAAGACCAGCAGTGGCCCTAACTCCTGTCTTAACTATTCCTGGAAGTGGCCGTGTTTAAGGAACCACATATATATGCCTTGTACTTGGTCTTCCACGCGGTCCTTAAACCACTCGTATATAGCATTCTTGGTGCTCTTGGTGAGATGAAATAACTAAAGACACTCTTTTTGCTTGTTAGATAGCTTCTGCTTAACTATATCTTGCTAGATTTTAAGCTACTTCCGCGCAATATCCTAGTGCGCTTCTACAACTTCTTGGAGGCCTGTTATAATTGTATAAGTTAATATTTATTAATTGGGTGACTCTAAGACTCCCTTAGACTAACTAGATAGAACCTCGCCAATTTTCTTCTTAGCCTTAACTTTGTTTGGCATAATTCTACATAGAAGATCTTTTGCATACGCAGCCGCCGTTATCGCTGTATACCCTTACCACTCCTTGTTTTTATGCAAGTCTAAGTAATTATATATACCGCGAATGACTAAATAGGGGAAATTGTTTATTAAGCCTGCCGCCTCTATTTTAAAACACAGAACGTTCTTTTCTGTTGCGAGTTTATCTTTAACTAAAGCATTCTTTATTAACTGGTTTGCTGAAGCAATTAGGCTGTAGTAAATTACTGGATTATCCTCCTCTTTGGTCCGTTTAGGCCGTGATACTAAGGTTAATGAGTTATTGCTATAGCTTGCCGCATAGCTTGCCCCGTTATTTTAGGGATAAATAACTCCGCTTTAATACAGCCTGTTAGTGCGTACGCTTGGCCGTATATACTTCTTCTGGAGTCTTGGCTTCTTCTTAAGAATATAGTTAATAGCATTTTTAAGCTGATGGCTATCTGACTTATATTGCGCCCTAAGTCTATTTACTACCGCCCATAGGACTCTTGGTAGCTGGTTTAAGAACCCTACTATTTAGAAACTCTAATCTTGTATTATCTTGCTAAAGTTATACTGGAACACACTACTGTGCCCATTATATGGATCGCTAACTATAATGTCGCCTAGATGGATATCGTGCTTTTTGCTTGGCGTACTGCCGCTAATGCCGACCATTAGACTGAGTCTGATATTGGGAAAGCTGTGTAGTATATCTCTTATAACGCTTGCTGCCAAGGCTATACTGTACTCGCTATCGGGCAAGACGGCAATAATAATATTATATTTCCCAATCTTGCCTAGTGTGTAGTTGTTGTTATTATTGGGAGATATATATTCTAGCCCTTTGTGCTTTTCGTCAAGAAAGGCTTGCGCAGCAACGAGCTTTATACTTATGGCGCAGATCTAGCTGTCTGAATAAGGTTCTGTAATATAGTAGACACAGTTGCTTGTAACCAATTGGGTTGACCACGTGAGCTAAGCGAGCTTAGGAGATCCATCAAATTCCACCTGTAGAAGTAGAGGAAGAGAACGAATTGATTGAAACCAAAACCCCCCCCCCTACCGTGATTCCAACACTGATTAGTGCCGCATAGATCAGCAAGGTATAACGAAGAGAGGCACTATCTGATTCTCTAGACCTCTTGTTAAAGGCTAAGAATTAAGGTATTACTTGCTAAGCCTAAAGGCTAGTTTATAAGGTTACTTGCGCTTCTAACCTACGTCCATTACGCCTTCAGAATAATTAGTTTGTGGTTGTTTCTATACTTCTAGTCTAACTGTCGAATTAACTATGGAACCAAAAGATGGCTACCTCCGCAATAGATACTGAAAAATGGAAGACTGGAATTAATGTAACTGTAACCGATATCAAGGAAGTCGAAGCATTTGTTAATTGGCGATTATTAATATACAAGGAGAATGGATGGAAGGGATTTAACCTATAGGAGAGCTTTGTTGACAATTTTAAGTCGTTTATAAGGGATATACTTGATAACCTTAGCAAGGATCAATTAAAGAAGATTAGGGATTACCTCCATGAAAATAGAGTATATGTACGGAAGGAGGCAAGAAAGTTAATTGTAGACGGCCTTTTAGGAACTATTCACAAACCAACTTCTTTAAAATGGCCTGCCGACGACCCTACTGACGATCCTACCGACGGCCCTACTAACGGCCCTACCGACGACCCTACCCCAGCTCTACTATTACTACCGACTGCGACCCAAGCCACAGACCAGCTCGCCCTATAAGAAAGCTTTAGAAGAGAGATTACTAACTTAGCTAAGCTCTATATGGACGAAGTTAAATACTCCGGCGAATAAGATAACTTTAATTTTAAGTTTAAGATCTTCTAAAACTACTGCCTCCGAGCCGGCGTCCCTAAGTAAGCGTATATTATTGCTATTCCTACTATGCTCCGCGGCCTTGCTCTTAAATACTACTTTACTTACCTTAAAGATCTTAACCTTCTCGAGAATGTATGCATAGGCCTTAAATTATACTTTAAAGGCGATGAATACAAACGCGATATTCTATTAAAGTGGAATACAATTACGCTTAAACAAGTTACTGCTTAAAAAGGACTTGATACAGGCCAAGCATTTCAGATATTAATTGACGAGATGTGGTAGCTACAACATGGGTTAGTAAAGGACCTCCAAAATGACATAATATTCTATAATAAGCTCCTTACTATGTGCTAAGACGTACCAGCTTGTAAACCAGCCTGCTTTTAACCCGCTACTACCCTTACTGGCCTTATTAGCGACATTAAATCCTCAATCGCGACGTATGGTAAACAAGAACTAGAGATTAAATTATTCTATACCAACCAACGATACTACTTCTCTGACTAACGATACTACCCCCCTAACCGTCAATACCGCAACAAGGGCAAAAAGTGCTTTGTATGCAGTAAATCTAGATGTTGGTCTACGAACTATATAAAGGACGAAAGGGACCAAAGAATACGTTAATATATCTCCGATTTTGAGGGCAGTAATAACGATACTGAAGATAACGAAAATTAGGAAGCTTTAAACTTCTACTTTGACATAGAACCCTGTCCTAGTTATCACGGCGACCCTAAGGCGGAGGTGTTTTGGACCGAATTTGCGAAGGGAGAAGGATAGAGACTATGGACTTATTTACCAGTATTCTTTTATTCTTTCTCTTATTTTCTAGTTGTTGCCAGTGTCTGAATAAGGTTCTGTAATATAGTAGACACAGTTGCTTATAACCAATTGGGTTGACCACGTGAGCTAAGCGAGCTTAGGAGATCCATCAAATTCCACCTATAGAAGTAGAGGAAGAGAACGAATTGATTGAAACCAAAACCCCCCCCCCCACCGTGATTCCAACACTAGCTGATGGTGTAGTTGTCCTGATTTGACATGCTTTGCTGGCGGAGAATAATGGGAGGTAGTTAGGAAGTGAGAACTTTAGGGCGGCGAGTTCGAATTTGGGTGGAGAATGGACTTGGTTTCGCTGTGGATGGTTTTTAGTAAGTTTTAGTAGCCTTGCGTAAAAAGAACAAAGCGCTGGCGCCTTATAAAGAGCAGGGGATTTGGACCTTATTAAAGGAGATAGGGTGAGCTATAAGGGGTAATAAGAAGGAACAAGGGAATGGAATAAGGTGGGGATATTGCAACTAATTTAGTGAAACCTAGCAGTGACACAAATGCAGCATAGCCGTAGCCACAACTGCCGCGTTGATTTATAGTACATTTATAGCTTTGGTTGGACCTATTAAACTCAAACAGAAGAAAACTAATTGCCTATATTGAAAGTTCGTTTATCTTTAGCTTTACATAGTGCTGTCGTTTATACGGTTAGGTTATGAGGTATAGGTTCCGTCTACTATTATTATAGGTGCTTGGTCAGAGTTGGGCTTATCTAAATATGGTGTTTGACTATTTTGGGTAAAGCTAATTGCCAAGACTGCTGCCTAAGGGCAATATGAGTATTTTTGCCATATGTATATTTAGCGGTATTTACAGCAGATAATGAAAATAAATACTTTAAACTCGCCCCCGCTATTAGGGAGGGCGGCTGACCCGCACCGGCCATAGGGTTGTAAGGTGGCGAATTCTATAGCTGTTTTTAGAAAGTTAAGTTAGTTAACTAGAGGTATAGCTAAGGTTAAGTTGGATTGCAAGGCTGTGGGGCTAAGATCGGCCCGCTTACTAAGTCTCTGTATAGCTATAGGCCTACTAACTATAGGCTTGGCTTACTAGATAACATAAGTAAATTACACGGCAATAATTATATAGGATGTGTGGGGTCGTTTCGCACTAGCTAGAATTGGTAATTGCTTTAATTGGAAGTACTAACTAGGGTAGTAACCTTATATAAATTTGCGCGCGATAGTAGGTATAAAGCTAGTAATAACTTCCTACTATTATAATAAGGCTCTAAGGCTAGGATATAACCCTTATATATATATTATAAGTGGTAAGAGCTTAATAATAGTGCTGTAGTAAAGGGACATTGTTTTGCTATAAAAGAAGGCTCTAAGCGAATTAGGCAACGATGCAAATATAATTTATAGGTTAGAAGGATCCTAAATATTTAAAAGTAGCTATAGTACACTATTTATATATAATTCTAGTAAAGCTCGACGTGTGCGCAGAGTTATAGTCACTTAAAGTTAAAGTACCCCTTATATTTTCTGGCACGGTTGGTTTTCCGCCACGTAAGGGATGTTATATATAATATTATCTTTTACACCTTGTCTGCAGAGCCTCGTTTTTGGCTGTTATGAGAAGTCTTTACTATAACTCCACTATGGACTTCTTATTATTCCTAATATGTATAAATAGGCGTATCTAGGCTTAGTAAAGGCTTGAGATATTTGTAACAAGAAATCTATAACGGCTTTATCTTTATATGGGTTGAGATACTCTTGGCTTTTAGCCTTCTCTTTAATTGATTGTTGTCCCTTTACACAATAATGGAGGGTAGTGTAAGGAACTTTCCTATATCTGCTAGTGCATGGTATAATTTAGGAACGCTAGGAGGCACTTCTTGTGCTAGTACTTAACTAGCTCGGTCCATATTAGCTTACTATATGGTGATAGTAATAGGAGGGAATGAACGATGATAAAGTAAGTAAAGGACGGCGCGGAGTTAGGGACCGAGCTAGACCCTAAAGAATAGCCTATTTTTAGGTATATCCATTTTTAGCCGCCCTGGTTTCCAAATCCTTAAATTTTTAAGGCCGTACTGGGTGGTAATTAAGGAGTAGAAAGCTGCGAAAGTTCTAATATCTTTAGCGAACCTTAAATTTTCTATACTGACTCTAAACGTTTAATTAATAACACGCGTATAGCGCTGTAAGCTATGGCTTAGGAATAAGCGAATTATACTTTAAGGAGTTGTGTGATCCTAGTCTGTGCTTTATAAACCCTTGGGAGTATAGGGAGACTAATATATAGGAGATAGAGCCCACTCTCTATAATGGGGTCTCGTAAATGTTAATAAAGGCGTTAGTGGATTAAACTTAGAAAGAACTGGTGAATCTATAATGCTGTTTTAGGTATAAGTTAATATAAATTAGCTGCAAACGTGGGAGACTTAACTATGAAGTCGATTCCTTATCACGTAATTTAATGGCCCTAATATGGCGAAGCACTTTGCTGGAATGTGGCTAAGAACCTAAAATGGCTCCAGTCCTAATAAGCCGCCCCTTAGTGATAAATGACCGCATAACTTTACTTAATCTATGTTCCATATAACGTCTTCTATATAACACCGTGGTTTAAGAACCCCTAGAAATGCAAATTAGATGGCCAAAGGGCTATATAAGAGATGATTTGGTAAACTAGGGAAACTTTGGCTTTGTCTATCTAGATGCCTTGTTAGGGAGTGTTATTAAAATCCCTTACTTTAAAAACGATGATATAATTCTTATTAAAAGAGCTATATATAAGCGCTTTGACAAACATGGCGGCAATGCGGGGCTTTTATAATATTAAGGGCGTTGCGACGCTGGTATTCGGCTTAAATTTATAAGTAATTATGATCTCCAAGCTTATCTTTGGGATTATAAGGACAACATTACTTTAGAATAGCGGCTTTGATAGGGACAAGAAATTGCGGATACGGTTACTTTTATTTATTTAAATAGCGTAATCTATGGGGACCTGCAATGCTCTAATATTCTCTTAGACCAAGATTTGCATATAAAAGTTGCTGACTTTAGTGGCTTATCTTTAGATGGCTCTGCTCTCCTTATTACTGTGGCTTATAGTTATTAATACCCCAGAGAGCTACTATTAGTGTAGGTAGATATCTTCGCCCTTAGATCTACCCTATATAAGGTGGCGAGTAGCTAGACTCCTTTTAATAGTTAGACTAATAAAGAGATTAAAGAGTTATTTAAAAGCTATTAATTCCCTAATATAGAACACTTAGGTCTTATAGGCCATATCATTATAAACTGCTAGGAAGGAAATTACTATAGTGCAGATAAAGTTACAGAAAAATTTAAAGGTATATTATTTTCGCTAAAAACTTTGTTGCTAATAATAAGTCTAGAGAGCTGTTAAATTACTCCCAAATCCTTTAATCCCTCCAAAACAGCAGCATTAGCCTTTATAATATTAGCATTTAGGTTGCTTACGGTAGTCTTATAGGTTTGGAGATTAGTATGTTAATAAGCACACTTAACATCGAACATACTATTAGGTGTAGTTAGGGTAATTCCCTTTTGCTAAGGAACTACCCAATTGCATAATTGCTCCATTTTTACCCTTTATTGGCTTTTAGTCTAAGTAAGGAGTTTTGCTATCTAGTGCGTTTAGGTAATAGTCCTAGATCTTGTAGTTGACCACATAGTTGCACGCATACTTTTTAGGGAAAGATATATAGTGGTATATCTTGTTTGCCGTGCTTTCGTAGTGTAATTTAATAAATGTTTATAAATGTCTTGGAAGGTTTTAAGGTGGTGGTTAATGTTTAAAATATTTAATAATAGGAGGTGGGGAAGAGATTGCGTGGGCTATAATAATGCTAAAATATATTCTAAAAATAGGATGGTGTTAAAATTAATACTATAAAAATATAGTTTAATATAAGCACGCTAATGTACATTAATACGTACTAAATTATTACGCCTTAGCAGACACCCTTCCTCCGCCCAGCGAAATTCCTTAAATATATGTTTATGAAAGCAGAGTGTCTTAAAACTTTTAAATTATATTTTTTTTTTAATAGAGCTATCAATCTGGGACCCTAAAATTTACACTTAAGCCTATAGTTATAATAGAGTGGGGGGGAATAGCTAAAGTAGCTCTTAACGCCACTAACAGGATGATTAATAGTATAACCAACTATAGTTATTTTCTTGCTGTAGAGTGGTTTCTATATAAAGAAATAGCCGAAGAATAAGAAGATATTGAGTATGACTTTATTAACTCCCAAGAGAGACTTTAGAGGTTGAAACCACAAATTTGTCTCTTAATGGGGTGTGTCTCTTAACCTAGGGACGGATGTTAGATTAAATTATAGCTTATAAATTTAAATTATGGTTATGCTTTGCTAATAAAAAACTGTATCTATTAACCCTACTTAGATAAATATAAAATAGAACTTGAAATTTAAATTTGTAGTAAATATATGGATAGTCTAAAGCAGTAACTTAATATCCTTATTAAATCCCCTAGAAAATACCTATTAAAGATTAACTTGAAATATGCTCTCCTAAGCTTTAATATTAGTAGGGATATTAATAACCTTAGATCCCTATAAAAGATTAGTAATAGTATATTAAGAAATTCCCAAGGAGATATTTTACCTGTGGAAGCTTTTCTGGCCAGAATAAGCTCTTATTAGAAATATAGATAAAGTATTTTCCCTTATAATGCACCATTATAAATATTTTAGCTTTGGTTAGGTTGCTAAGCTTATTAGCTTTTTTAAATAACGTGCTGCTTTGTCTGCTAAACCCTAGTTATTACCATTTTTCTGGAGTTTGTATGTGGACTTTACCCTTATCTAATAGAGTTGTTTTAGTTCTAGGTCTTATTCTATCTTCTTTAAAAGCCTTGCTTATTGGAGATCTTTTAAGGCCCTGTTTATCTAATATATTAACGTCGCTATAGCTTAACTATCTTAGTGTTAGCTATAGGATTATCCTTAAGGTATTATATTATTGTATAGAAGTTCTAGTTACCTTGCCTTCTAGGAAAGACGGACTCTACTTAATAGGCGACGCCTATAAAGAACCCTTAAGGGGCATAGAATGAGATATGCTATAACTAACAGGTAATGGTTCTGGTGACATTTTAGGAAGCGGAGAATTTGTTAAATTAATAGCATGCTTTCTCTTTTATCTTTTAGCCTATAAAGTGGTATAGTCTAGCATTTGAGGATCCTTTGTAGGCTTATATACTGTTTTACAAAGTTTAGATGAGTTGCTAAAGAGTTATAAGAGCTTACTGTATATTCCAAACTTATAAAAGACGTATAAGGGGAAAGAGTAAAGATTAGAATGAAGAGTTTGTAAATTAGAATACAAGGACCACTAATAACTATTACTTATACCTTATGCGTGTAGAATAGATTTAGATATTATAAATTAGTTTTCTGCTTGGCGCGTACTATAGCGTCAGCGGGAGTAATAAGTGGTTAATGGTGGTGTGCTAAGGGCGTGCCGCCTAAAGCTACAGCGCTTAAGGAATCTAGATTTTGATTTACGCTAATATAAATTTGTTCTCTAGAAAAATTAACCTTTAGTTTTAAGGGACATAATAGGCCCTTTAATTAAACTATAATAATTTCCCTGGCTAGATTTTCCACTTTAGTAGTAGGTATTCTTATTGCTTAAGTATAACTACTTGCGGTCCTAGTGAATAGTTATAGAGAGTGTTGCTGCTTAATCTGCCGAATAAAATATTGTTATTAATAGCTAAGAACCTATAAGTGGAGGGAGATATTAACGCTTTCGCCTAGACAAACGACCGCCTCTATAGTATTGTAAATCCTTACCTTTATTGCTATAACGTTGAATAGAAGGATGGCATGGCATTAATATGGGCTGCGAAATGAGGACAAGATATAACTGCTTAAAAATCTCTTAAAGCTGCCAAAATTAGAGTGGCGACTTAATATCGATACTATGGGCATATAGATTTATTGTGGGCAGTAAGAAACGGATATAAATTAGTGGTATAGCTGTTAATTAAAAGTGGATTTAGTAGTCTTAACCTAGAGGACTCTTTATATAAGCTATTATACGCCACAAAGTTTGGGTGGATGGCGGTAGTGCGGCTACTCTTAGAAAGCGTTAATATAAACTATAAGTAGGGAAACGGCTAGACACCGCTATTATTAGCCGCAGAAAAGGGGTATAAAGATATGGTTTAACTGCTTCTGGAATATAAAAATGTTTATATTAATGTAAGAGACCGCTTAGGTTGGACACTACTATTATAGGCTGTTAATTATAAGTATAATATAGTGGTATAACTTCTAGTTAAGTATAGGGGTGTTAATATTAACTTAAAGGACTTCTTTAGTAGAATGCTATTATCCATAGCTAAAGTATATAGGGATGCTATGATAGTCCAACTGCTTTTAGAGTGTGAAAGTAATGGTCTAAAATCTATAGACTAGTATGGTAGTGTAAGCAGTCCTTTAATCTATTAAAGGATAGGTAAAGATTAACCTAAAGGTAGTCCAACTCTAGTATATAGATTAATTGGCAGGTCTATAGTTTTCAATAATATAGCAGATATAAAATTCTATAGATTAGTTAACTCTTCTTCCTACTAATTAATATAATTATTTTCTATATACCTTAACTTCTTAGAGATCTACTTCCTTTTTATACTAGTAAGTTCTTACTATATACTAGGCCCGGATATTAGCCCTATTCTATAATATATATTATTATATAACTGGACCCGCCTAGGACCTAATATATTATCTTAAACTTATACCTCCTAAAATATAAATATTAAATTCCTATCCGGCCTTAAATGCTGTAAACTAATGGGACTTTAGTCCCTGTAAATAATTAGAAGCTTGCGTAGAAACTTGCTAAGCCTATACCCTTATGCCTCCTAGGCTTATAATATATGCTAAAGCCACAACTACTTTGCAATTGTGGTGCTAAGAAAAGGGGCTAATAACGGGAAATTATAAAATATAGTATTGATTTGGGTCTGGACGGTACGTGCTATAGTTAGTAGATTTACACGCTTTATTTTATAGGGGAAGCGCCTTAGCTTTACTATAATACTAACCTATAAAGTCTTTTAAATTGAAACGAAAGTAAGACATAATATTAGGCCTACTGGTTGGCTGCTATAGCAGACAATCTATAGCCTAATAGTAACTTCTTTTGTTAGGGACATCTTTAAGGACTAGGAAGAAGGTCCCTAATTTTAGCTAATCTTCAATTACCTTTCTTATAAAGGATACTTGCTTTATAAATTTCGGCTAAAGTAGTTATAATAAATTTGGGGTTATAAGAGTATAGAGATAACACACTTAAATGCTAATTACTTGCTAAGGGCTTATGTGTTTTTATATACCACACCAAGAGGCTGTACGTATTAGATTATTGCAATAAGCCACTTACTAAGGAATTAATTGTCTAAGAATGCGCTTTATTATAGTATACACGCTTTTACCTCGTCGCTTTTATTTTACATAGTATAACATAACTAGCTAAGCAAGAATGTGGCTTATATAGGGCGGTAATTAGAGTTTCACTGCCATATGTCGTCTGAAGTATGTAAAGAATTTAAATCTATTAGACTGGCAATTATAAGATACTCCTACTAAATGCGCTAAGAATGAGAGTGCTAAACTAGAAATAGACTTCTAAGTTAAAAAAGAGCACCGCTATCTAAGAACGAGGATATTCTAAACTATTACCGCCATTCCTTATGCACGGCAGCTCTGCCCTTTACTTTTATAGAGTGCACCTACGGTGATCTAACCCTAGCATACCGGATGCGTTTTTGGTAAGACTTAAGGGCATCTTTAGAATTTAAAAGCCTACTTTTATAAACCTAGGTTGGCTTCTAAGCCACCTTATATTTACGCCCTAACTTAGTTATTCTTTCCCCTAGAATATTGTTAATCTCCCATTTATTACCCAAGTTTATTTTATTAATTTTGTCTTTTTTAGCCTAGGTATGGCGCTTTATAGTAGGCTCTGGGTTTAAAACGTTGCTTTAGTTATTAGTAACGCTATTACTATTACCATCCTCGTCCTTATTATGAATATGACTGCTAGCCTTGTTGTGCAGTAGTTTAATGCTGTGGAGAAGGGTAGACTCCTAAAGTAAAGGGCTAGTGGGCTATGGAGTGGATATTACTTGCTAGTTAACTTGCGGGCATTAAGAGTTAAGGTTAAGAACAGGGATAGGAGGACTAGAAAGTAAGTCTTTATAAAAGGCGGGTGGCCTTTATTGCTTCTAGGGATATGGACTATTATTACCCTTACCGCCCTTGCCACCCCCGCTACTATCTTTAGTAGAGTTGTTGGAATTATAATTAATAATACTGTTCTGCTTAAGCTGATTAAGCTTCCGCTTTCTTGGTATTAAGGATAATTTGCCTTCTATACTTTTTTTTTTATAATTGCCCTCCTTTCTAATAAGCGGATTATCTACGTGTCGCGGTTATTAGGTTATAGTAATAATATTTTTAATATCTATAACTTACCAATATTATCCACCCTATTAGCTATTAAGGACTCTTAATTAGCTACTATATAGGTCTCTAGCTTCTATCTAGCCTAAGAAACAGTTATAACGTTAATTCCCTTAGCTAGACTATTTATTTCATTAACGTCTTCCGCTGTGAGTTTAATATAGTTATACATAGATACGCTAAAGAGATCTTCTAGCTCTTCTAAAGAAGGTAGCCCCTTACCCTTATTGTCCTTATTACTGCGGTTATTTCTATTACCTAATAATTGTTAGACAAGGCTGTCTTATAGAGGGAAGTATATACCTAATTTATAAGGTGCTAGTTAATCGCTAACTTTACCAGCTTTATTGCTGGTGTTATTACCAGTATTATTACCAGCTTTATTGCCTTCGGCTTCTAAGTCTAGGTTAGCTGTACTATCTTTAATAACTATTGGATCCACTGCTAGCCGTTAGGTATATATATCTATAGCTACTAGGAGAATAGGGAGAGAGTAATAGGGTAATTATTAGGGGTATTACCTTAACTACTTTCTCTGTTATAGGCATCCCTATAGACATCTTTATTATTATCCTTGTTATTCTTATTATAATCATTCTTGTAATTATGGTTAGGGTCTATAGGCGCTTTATTAAATGGAATCTCCAAACTAAGGTTTTATATAGAATAATATACCTGAGATTAGCCAAGCTTGATATACCCTAGGATTATTTCTTGGGGGGAAATAAGGTATTTTATGCTTCTTTTAAGGTGCGCTACTCGCGCCTTCATTAGAAGCTATAACTATATAATACTAAGGCGAAGCTGTTGATTTTCTAGGGGGACTAGTATAGAATTTATTATTATTAAGCGAAATTTCAGTAGGGATATGAAATAAAGATTAAAATGGTGCTAATATTGCTATAGCTATTATTATTATTAGAGTTGCTATTGCCTTATGCCTTTCTAATAGCCCTAAAGGGGGGATTATACTAGGCTTTTAAGTATACGCTAGTCCCCTCTTTACCACTAGCTCTTATCTATATTATCTATACTAGAATAACTCTACTAGCTTTATAGTGAATTAAAACATATAATCTACGCTCTGTTAGCAATTACCATTTATAAGGCATAAAGGTTTATATAGGCTTAAACTCTATTATAAGATTAACGCCTATTAGGAAACTGTAATTAAGACCCAACTAACTAAGCTAGCACATTTAGCCTCTAATAGGGGCATTGCACTAAGCCTCCTTATTAAGGAGGTTAGTGGCAAAGTGCCTCCTCTACCCTTATTCCTTAGAGTTAGGGCTATTATTAACGTATCCGTTTTCTAACCTAATTATGCTAGTAAACTGGATCTTTTATACTAGATCCTTTGCGAGACTATAGTTTCTGGGGTTAGATAGATAGGGGCATGCCGCGATTTTCCTATAAGCATTAAAAGATACTTTAAGTAATGAGGGTATCCTTAAATCTCTCCCTAGGATTCTTAGTCGTAGTGTAGAGCTTATAGCCGCTCCTCAACCTCTTAAATATGCGTAAAAGCCTTGCTTTTACCCTTTCCCATAACTGGATGCTATAAACGACATAAGGGGGTAGATAGCGCGAGTAGATTAGGCAATTATACCTATATCCATCTCACTGCGCCCTTTTAGCTAATACAACCACCGTATGGGGTCCGTCTCCGTTGGGGGATTAGGTGCGTAAATTTTCCTCTAGTATTTATTAGCTAAGAGCAAGATTATAATACCAACTCTACTAGAAGCTAGGCTGTGTTACTAGATAGGCTGTTTACCTCTAGATTCTGCTTTGTAAATCTTAGGTCTGTATAAGGGATATTTCTATATAACCTATGCCTCCTTAGCTAAATAGGGGACTAATTAAACTAAATCCTAGCGGCTTCTCTAATTGTAATATAATCCTTTAATTATTAGGTAAAAGTAAGATCTAAGTCTAAGTAGAGAAGGCGCTAAGGAGGGCGAAGGCTTTTAGCTTCTGGCGGCGCAGCTTTAGTAAGTTAAGTAATTAGTATTAACCTATAGTTGTTTTACTAAGGACCCACTTCAGCGTTTAGCTTTGTCTTTATTGTAATACTATAATATAACACTACCTAACGTGTTTATAGCTTGCAGTAGCTGTAACCCATATAATCTATAGCTAGGTGGTTCTTAGCATAGTCCTATAGCTATTTATAGCTGTGCTGATAGGGATTGAGTTATAAATTCTATAACTTAATATACTTAGGGCTAATAGTATATAGCCTATTTTAGGGAGAGGATGTCTGTATAATTAAGTAGGGTTGCTAGCTAAAATGCAATAAGATATAAGGTGACTAGGAGCCGTCCAATAATATAAAGGAGCTTGCAGCGGCGAGGGACCAGGCGCTATTGCTCTGGAAAGGAGGCTCTCCTAGAAAAATAAAGCAGGCAGTATTACTAATATAGTAATTCCTACAGATCCCATTAATTGGCAGCTGTAGGTGGTAGCTCCCTAGAGGTAAAGGAATAACCTAAATAGGAGGGGGGAAGCTTTAAATATTATAAATACCTAAATGCGTAAGTGGGACAAGTCTCTTAAGGTTGGGCTACGGAAAGGATAAATAGCCATTGCTACTCTAGCGGTAAGAATAGAAAGAGCTGTTTTATCTATTACTGCAAAGAGAGTATAAGGGAGGAAGTTATTAGAGAGCCTAAGAGGCGCTACGCTACTATTAGTCTGAGATATAGAAATTAAGGGAAGTGGTAGGGCTTGCATGTACGCGGACGCTGATGGGGGAGTAAAATGGCTTAGGGGCGGAGCGAGGAGGCTTAGCTAAGGCGATGATATCTAATAAGGGGGATGCGCGGCGTTAGGGAGGAAAAAGAAGATAGAGGAGGGAGAGTAAAACGGTGAGTGGAGGACGCTTTTATGTGATAAGGTCGAAGCACGGGCCGGGATAAAGCGGCGGGCCAGTAAGCGAGGGCGCGTTGCCTGTAAAGGAAACATCCATTTCCTGATGCAGTTCCACTCTCACAGATATTACTTAAAATATATTAAGTCGACTAATAAGCTAACAGAGTTTGTAGTTCCAATAACTGCTTCTAGTCTCTTTCTAGACAGTTACCCGCCTAAAGTATATAGTAAGTATTACCCTGCTAGAAAATTAAGTCATGCTAACTTTGATATAGCGTTTAAACCCAAAACTGTATTTAATATAATTTATAAGGACGTCTTCTGCCAGGTAAGTAAGGCTTGAGTTATAGCCTTTAAGCAGTCTAACTATATTATTCTACAAAGTGGCTTTATTAATATAGTCGAAAACCGATTCGTCCGCTGCTTTTAACAATTTACTTACAATAATGTAACTGCTGTAGAAATTTATAAAAGCAACTATATACGATTCCGAGACAGATGGCGCCATATACAGAGCAGCAATATATGTCTGTCTTGTTTGCGCAGGAGGCCGCAATATTGCTTACCCTACGGGCACTATATTTGCGAGAATTGCATTATAGTATTTAGGAATCGCTGTAAGGACGACCCCTAGATCTTTAAAGTGCGCCACTGCTTTCTCTGTAAAGAAGAGATGCCAAACAATATAATTGTAAAAGTATACCCTCTGACTGTAGGAGTAGGAGTCTTGTATATTAATGGAGGATGCATATAGGGTATTGTGCTATTAATGCTAATAAAACAAATATAAGATCGTGTTGGTCTACCAATTCCCTTTTAGCGGTTTATTAAAGTTGCTTTTAGGGTTAGTATAGGTAAGAGCTTGATACACTTTAAAGAAAAGGAATTAATACTTATAACTTAAGGAGCGGTAATCGCCATAGATTATTACATTAAGGGACGGCCCTTTAAAGAGTCTATTTAGATATTCCTAGAGATCGCAGAACGTGTCTTTAAACGGCAGAAGGCTTTTAATATCCCATTTATTTCCCGTGCATTTAAGTTAATAGTGTTGTATTTTACTGATGGTTTATACTCAGCCCAAAATATCGAGTCCGTCCTAAAAGAAGTCTTTGGTATAGATAAAAGCATTCTAGACTACTCCTATGTAATGTTTACAGGAACAAAGATCGGCTTGCCAGTTGCTACAGTCAGTAGTTATCCGTTATATTATATATTTACTAACTATAACAGGGTAGGCATATAGGACGAAAATCAAGGTAAGCTCCCTATATATAACTTAGTATAAGAGTCGTCTAACAAACCTAAAGATAACGCTGTTATAAGGCCAAAGGATAGCTATGGAAGAGTGCCGCTTTAGGAAATATAAGATTGGACAAACCTTACCCTTGGATAAGACTAACATAAAACTTAGCGCATAATCCACATCTACAGCGCCTAGGTATGCTTTAGCTCACCTCTTTTATACCTAAAACTAACTATGCCTTACAGTTTCTTTCCGCTAAAATATATTGATAAGGTTGGCACATTTTAAGATATAGGACTCCTTAAGAATAACCCCCTACTCTAGGCACTTTTAGAGGTATTAGCAATGTTTCCGCTTATTAAAGAACCTAACTTTGTTATATCTCTAGGTACTAGTAAGCCGGGGCCAAAATATTACAAGATATCCATGGATAACTGCCATAGTATTTAGAAAAACGGAATATTCCCTAGAATATGTAATCTAATCTTAGAGAAAATGCGCGATAAAATAGTAAGACGGGCCTATAAAACTGTTAAACTAGCGGTCCAAATTCTTAATAGAATTTACTGCCTTAGTACCGACTTTGATGCCACTAAACCAAGACTTGACAATATAAGAAGTATACCTAAACTTAAATCGAAAGTTGAAATGGACTACTCCCTATCGGCCTGGATCGATACTATAGCACGCTATATAATTGCATCTCTATTTTATTTCGAATTGGACTCTCTCCTAGAGAGATATAATAGGAAGTATATAGTTACCAGACATATTCTATACTTAATAACACGTAGTAATCTAGCCTTTAAAGCCCTATTAAGTAAGTTAGCAAATAACTCTGCCGGGTTTTTAATAAATAATTAGCCAATTCCTGGAACATTTAATAATACTTCCTTTATAGGTAAAGACGGGAACTTTTAGAAACAAGTTGACCTGGACACTTTTAGGAAATTTATAATATCTCTAAAGGAAGGTGACGCCGAGCCTTATAATATTAGTAGGTTGCCTTTCTTATAGAGAACCTAATAGCCGCTTAAGGTCTAGATGCTCCCTTTAGTAGGGCAGACCACGGTAAGCAGAAAAGGTTATCTATATATAATACTCTCCTAAGGAAGCGGCAACGTATTTAAATAATGGCAACTGCTTCTGGTAGACTTATATAAAGATTTAATTTAGAGAATATGCTATATAGGAGGTAGGTATAGAGGGGCGGGACAAAGCAAAAGTAGTTAGAAAGATTATATTATCTTTGCCTACTCCTAGCTAGCAGGGCTTGTGTTTATTTATTATATACCATCCTTTTCTATACCACTTATTATATTTTCCAATTTTAAGTTCTATGGATATTATTTCTTCTTCTCTAATATCATACTATTGGTTATGGTTTTTTTTAAAGGCGGCTCTATAATAGGCGCTTAAGCTTAGTACAGACTATATATATCAATTAGAAGACCAAAAGATAAAAAGAATAATAACTCTATCTCATTACAAGAGGTCCTAGAACCTCATTATATACACAAAGTAGATAAAAAGACTGACATCAACACTAATATCAATTTGAAGCTGTTACCTTATAGCTATTTAATCGACATTGGTATAAGGTAATAGAAGGGTAATAGAAATAGATAAAGTTATAAGGTATAGGCAACTAGAACAGGAACATAAATAACAAATTCCTATACTATATAGAGATTATTAACTTCGAATCCGGCATATATAGCGATTCCTCTACTCTAGTGCGTAAATAATCTAGAAATTCTAGCCTTATAGGAGTTGGCTATTTTTGTATATACTTTTAGCAGTAATATACTATAATAACGGCCCTAATAAGGCCTAAGCACCATAAGTATTTCCAGGTAGAATTTATATCCTTTAAAGCGCCTATAGCCAGTTAGCTAAAGACTTTAAATTTCTATATAGACAAGTACTCTAATTTTATAGCTTTGGTTTAGGCGGAGTATGATTTAATAACCTTTATATTAGAAAACGATATTACATAATAAGACTTATAGGAACCTCTTAGCAGGAATCTAATCAATTAGACAACTTTAACTATACAGTCGAAGTTCCTTAAAATCTCTTTAACTACCTAGGAATGGTTTCTCTACAAGTGTTAAAAGGACTTCTTTTCCTGTTCTAGTCAGTAAGCGTTACTGCCTTAAGCTTATGCGAGCCGAGGTAAGCAAGGGTAAGTAAGGGTAAGCCTGGTAATAAAACAGGGTAATCCCTTACCCCACTTAGCGCTATATCTCTTTAGGGCTTAAAAAGGCTCTTTGACCCAGCTTTAGCTAGGCCACGACTTTGTCTATTTTCCCTTACTAAACTTTAACTCCAAGCCTCTACACAAAGCCAAATTCTACCTCTATAAGGTTTATTAATCCTATATTTTCTACTGTTCCCCTAAACCCTAGGGCTAATTAAAAAGTCTATAGATTATTATTTTATAGCTTAGGGGCGAGGCTATAATTAACTTAAAATTGCTCTACCTACCTAAGTAACTAATTTAAAGGCAACCCATCCACCCTATTAGGGAGCTATTAAATACCTAGATAAGTGGATATAACAATGATCCTAGCCTATAAACCCCACTAGGCCTAGTAAAAAACTATACTTAAGGCCTAAGAGAAGAAATAATAGCTAGCAATATACAAAGATTCTAATCTGCTTAGTGGCTTAATAAGATATAGCTAAAACTACCTATATATACTACCGTCTTGAGCTTTCTTTAAAGATATTAGTTTAGGGATACTAATAGAAGTTAAGGGAACACCCGCCAATCCTCTCTATGGCTTAGGCCGGACGGCAAAAGCAACTAAGTCTACCTATGCAGAAGTTGCTTAAACCCCTAGTAATATATATAACCCTAACGATTGGGGCAGACCTTAGTTGCCTGGCGGATCCTATTTGGCCTACCCGCCTACATGTCTCCAGGACGTCTACATTGCCTAGTAGGGATCACCCCGCTTTACCTGCTAATTGACTACCCCTTAGAGGGTGGTAAGGGCACAGCTAGTAGTAGATATAGGGCCTTGCTATCTTACACAAGTTCGGTTAAACGGCTTGCAGCTATGCTAATGCGGTTTTGGCAAAAGCTCTAAAGGAGAGGAAGGGAGTGTAGTTTTTAGATAAGGATGCTGGGCCTAAGGAGAGTTATCTAGGCATAACTTAGCTGAAGAAAAAGGGGTAGTGCTAAGGCAGCGTGGAGTAATAGAGCAGCGCGGACTTGTACTAGATGGCTTAGTAAAGAGTAAAGGAATTAGATTAAGAACAAAGATTTAAGCTAAGTAGGGCTTGTTAGCCTTTATAGCAGGGTATTGATAGGTTAGTTAAGGGGGATAGATCTTATATAGGATAGGTTAGGGATTACATTACCTTTTATAGACTAAATTATAAGCTGTATTGAATGCCGCAGGCCCCTGTGCCGACTAGCAGTATATATTAGATAAGGATGAGAGCAAGCCTTCTATTAAGGAGAATAGGCTAAAAGATATTGAAAATTGAGGAAAAGCTAGTAGTGGAGGAACTCCTAACCTAATCGCTAGCCAGTATCTATAAGGATAGGGGAAGGAGTTTTTAAAATTAAGTAGCAAGTTAGATAGGTCGGTCCGTAGCTAAATTCCAAAACAATTCTATTAATGAAATTGTATAATCGGATATAAAGTTCATATTGACGCGATGGTTCTTAGGGTATATTAGTAAAATATACTATGCCGCTTAATTATAACCCACCTTTACCATTTCTCTCTAAGAAATCAGGCCTATTAAAAGCCGCACTATAGCCTCTTCTTAGTACCCCATTAATTATTTCGCTCGCCTATAGTATCTATATAGGGTGTTATTGTGTGTAAATCAAAATACACTTGTATAAGGACAACACTACCCTCTTACAAACTTATAACTGTCTTATTGTGGTCCCTCTATTCGTAACAATAATTATAGCACAGCGTGGTTGGCACTAATCTATAGAATGCTAGATTAATCTAACTAAATAGTAAAAAGCTATTATATCTATAGGAGCAAAGGAAGATAGGACTAGCTAGAGTATTAGCATACATACCTAATTCTTATTGTCCTAGCTGCCAAGCTATAGATTCCACAGCTCTTAGGGACATTTATATTTTAGTAGCAACCTTTTACTACATTTCATTATTAAACCTAAGCGTATTATTAGTTTATTAATTTTTTTTTAGAAGGTTAGAGGGAAGATAGTTAGGACTTTAAGAGTATGCTTACTAATTATATACCCTAGCCAACTTATTTTTTTTTACTAAATCCCAGGGATTATTTTTAAGGTAGTTTTAGTATCGCAAACAGTAACTTTTTAAACTTCTTCCTGATATTTGCTTCCCCTTAAGCAAAGTAAGAAGGGTATCTTTAGCTAAAGTCCATTTCTCTTTAGGTAGTGGGTTTTAAGCTTCTCTATATCTGCATTTATGCCAATAGTTCTTATTAGGCTCTATATGCTAGGTAGGATTAGGGAGTAGTTGCTTATGCAAGGGTAATTGCAGTAGTAGTAATAATGATGCCTTTAAGATTTCTGATGCTCTGCGTTTACATCCGTGGTTCTCGCTCAGTAGGTTAGGACTGGTAAGCAACTATATAGCAAGGTAATGTCTTTGAAGTTATAATCTCGTTTCCCAAGGAAAACTCAGACCGCTGGGGCCTATAGATTGATATTTATAACAGCTGATTTAGGCTAGCACTTTAGACGACTAGTAGGATTTCTTATAAGCAAGAAAGCAGTATCGCGAAGAATATATAAGGCATTAAGAGGAAAGTCAGCTGCACTATTGGCAGGAGGTTAGCCTACCTCCTAAGTTAACACATCCGATTAGGGCAAAGGTTTGGCACTTATATTTACTATATAGCTAAGACATTCTAAATAGACATAAGCTGCTTATAATTGCTCTAGTGAGAATAGGTAAGGCTAGTTATAGAATATTAGGGTAGAGGAGAGAGTTGTTCTATAAATGCGCTCACTTTAACTAACATTCTTATCTGCTGTAGTGGCACTACTTTTGGATTATTATTATATATTGGAGTTTAATACTAAAACAAACAATCCGTAGCTGCTATAATACTATAGAGGAAGGCGGCATCTACATGCTTATAGTATCCTCTAAGCCCTTCTCTTTAATATACCGACCCCAGTTACAAAGACATTGCCTATATATAGTCTACAATCCCAAGTTTTGTGGAAGGGTATATATAAACAGATATATTTAAGAAGGTGTTCGGATCACGGGGGGGGGTTTGGTTTCAATCAATTTCTTCTGTTCTTCCCCTCTTCTACTTCTACAGGTGGAATTTGATGGATCTCCTGAGTTCGCTTAGCTCACGTGGTCAACCCAATTGGTTACAAGCAACTGTGTCTACTATATTACAGAACCTTATTCAGACAGAAGGCTATACTAAGCATTAAGTTCTAAAAGTGTTAAACCCTAGGATAATTAACAGCGGGAGGATATATTATCTTTGAATATTACTATAAATTCTTAGTATAAATAGGAGTCGGCTTACAAGGCTGTAAATTCTACGTACCTAAATAATAGTCTCTATACCTAATATATTACTAGGCTAGAATCTAGCCTAAGGGGCGACTTTTTTAGGCCTTTATTAATAATATAAGGGCGAATACTAAGGCTTCTAACCGCCGACTAGGCGTATTCTATTAAGGAAGACAGTAAACTAGTTATATAAAAAGAAAGCAATTTAATTAAGTCTAGTAGATTAGAGGGGCGTCCCCAAACAACCCTAAAGCAATTACGACTATTGGTATACCTATATTTTAAGACAAAGGGCAGTAAAAGAGCTGGCTGCTGCTTACCCTTTTCATAGGGAATATATGGAGGAGGAGGAAAGAGGAGGAATTTAATGTTATTAGAGTAGGCCTTTAAGCCGTTGTTATGGCCGGCAGATAGTGGATTATTAGCATTAATGCTTTCGCTATAAGTTAGGGTATTGCTGCATATTGATTCTCCGTATTCTAAGGTACTAGATCTTATTTCAAGGTCTTTAAAAATAGTGGTTTTAAACACTTCGGCCAAGGTATAAGGGGATGTGCCAGTGCAACAGCGAGAAGCGTTATTTAATAGCTACCAGATTATTAACCAAATTTTATAGGAGGCTTAGAAGTTTATATTTACCTATTATAACCTAGCAGCACCTGTACTTCATATATAGAGGACCTCCTCTGGATTTTGGGCTTCCCTAAAAGCCTATTTAAGAACCCGTATAATGGGTGCTAAGGTTTTATAAGACTAACAAAGAGTAAGGAAAGCTAATAGATAGGAAAAGACCTGCAACTGTTAATAAACTATAACTAGTAATTTTAGTAGATGTACTAGATTTACAATGTGAATATTATATTCTAATAGGAACGCAATCCCCTAGAGAGCATTAAAAATAACTAGAGCGCTTAGATAAATAGTTTCTACTACAAGAACAATGGTGTTCACCCCTACAATATACCTGCTATTGCCTTTTACCATTATATTAAAGGATCTATATAAGGATCCATGTAAATAACCTATGGGCGTCGCTAGCATAAAGGCTAGTATAACGACTTATATAATAGATCTAATTTTCAAGTCTAACCTCTATAAGATTAGCGCTATACAGTAAATTAGAGTGTTGCGTGCTTACTAGGCAAGGCCTATTATAAGAGTAAGACCTATTAGGGTTATTAGGATAGGGAACTAATATACTAACCTGCGAGATATGCTTATACTTAATTTTATTACCAAGTAATTAAGACTCCTACTAACATAGGACAGTTCACTCTTAATAATTTTATATAGCATTATACTCTAAAATTCTAATTAGTATAGGTAATAGAAAGCGTAGAGCAAGACTTACTTTAAATAGATAGATGGGGAAGGGTATAGCCTGTGATAAGGTCTGGGAAATAACTATTCCCACTTAGTAAATAGATTCTATACCGCCTCTAGCTACTATAAGAGAAATACTAATTGCTTCTATAATAATATAGAGGGAATAAAGAACAAGAGTAATATAAGTTACTATATAAGGCCTGCGTTTAAAAGTAGAAAGAGGTGGAATACTTAAATACTATAAGAAACCATATATAACAGCTATGAGTTTATAACTAGTAGCAGAAATAATAGTAAGAGAAAATATAGTAGAAAGGAAAGCCTGGCAGGGCGTAGCTGCGGCAAGTAATTAGTAAGGCCTTAAGGCGACAAGAGTATAGATATAGGCAATAAATGCTATATAGAAAAAGCCTAAGGCGGAAAATAGAGTATGTAGAAGGTAAACGTGCATATATACTTAATTAGGCGAAACCAGCTCTATATATCCAAGTCGTCCCCTTGCCACGCTTTTTGATTTAGATATATCCAAAGACTATTAAGATGTGCCGTCTTGGAAACTTAAGTCAGTTTGCAATAATATAAGCACCCTTTCCTTTTCTTGGAACTGAGTGCTGCATTAATAAAACTGTGCTAGACTTGGTGTCTATTATTAAGGCGTTAAAAGTCTATATACTCTCTCTGTTAAACAGGCATTTAGGGATTAAACGATTGATCCAGAGTATGGGAAATAAGCTTGTATAACTAATAATATTAGGGTTGCTTTTTGTTGATAAGCTGGAACCCTATTGTAGGGGATCGTGATTGCCAAAGGCTTGCAAGCATTGCAGTGGCGTCCTACTGGGGAAGAGGGAAAAGTAAAGGGCATATTCCGAAGAGTTAGTGATTGGCAGTCCACTATGCCTAATATAGTGGCTAAAGCGGTCCTAACTTCAGTCCCCATTTACTGCAATGCCTTAGGTAATAGTAAAAATGAATAACCTACTAAGGGCTTATAACTTCCAAGGGAATAACTCTAAGTACATCTTATTGCTTGAATATATGTTAACGCATACCCTTTTGCTATTGGGCCCGTCTCCGCAATTGCAGTAGGATGTCCTTTTTTAACTCCATTAGCCTCTGCCTTACGACAAACCTATCCGTCTTCTTGCTTAAAATCCTGGTTACTAATCTGGCTTACTGTCTTGCCACACGCAAGATCTAAATTTCATTAAATATACTCCCCTTAAACCGCTTAAACGACTGTGATAAAACCCTGATACTTCAGCTGCTTGAGCAGCCACTATAAGAGGGACGGTATAGGAGTTGGCTTTTAATACTCCGGAAGGGAACTTGACTACTATAACTACTATTATTATACTGACAAAAACCCTCTAAAGTAAATGGTTTAAAGAGCTTAATTGTTTTATTGACGATTTCACTACTATAGATAACTGGCACACAGCAAGACAAAATATAGGGCTTTACACTTCTACAGAAAACAATATTGTAGTATTTATCCTTATTGACGATTATAACAGAGCCAGAATATCTCTCTTACTTAAGCGCTATAAAGAAGCTGCGATATCTTTGCTCTATGCCAATAAGAGCATTTATAATGGCAACGTCTACTAAAACCTGTGACGGGCTTGTATAAATGCTTCTGAACCAAAGCTTGTAGATTGCTACCATACAAGAATACTAAGCTAAGGAGAAGAAGAAGAAGAATCGTTTAGGGGCAGTAGGTAGGCATGTCGCGAGGGCCGCTAAGGCGCTAGTGGTAAGCGGGCCAATAGCGATTTTGCATGCCGGGCATAGAAAATCCTGATTGGTTGAATATGGCAGGTGACGCGCTCCAGCACCGTCACATCACCCCCCCCTCCCAAAAAAGCCTGCCTTTAGGCTTTGTCTAAGTTCTTTATTATTATTTAAATTATTATAGTTATCTAACCCCTCTTCCCAGCATTTAACCCAGCTATTTAACTTGTGTGGTAGTCTAGGGAGGTCTAGGTAGGCTAGGTGGAAATCTTGTAGCTTATAGGGAGAGTACTTAAAATCGGATATAGGGTACCATTCTAGATCTTCGTTATAACCTACCTAGCTCGCACGGTATTTTAAGGTACTATAGTCCTTCTTTACTGCTAAGATCTCTTCGACTTCCCATTCTTCGTCCTCTATAATCTGAATTGGCGGTAGGGGGTCATTGTACTGTCTAGGCAATGGGTCGTCCGCAGCCTTCCATAGTTGGTCTAGAGAGAAGATAGGGTGGATCTTTATTAACTCTAGTAGCTTAACCTTAAAAGAGTGCCCTACCTTTTTAGGGATTTTATAGGGGCTAGCTATTTAGTGGTCTAGCTTACGGCTCGGCCTCTAGGTTTTCTAGTTCTTTATTAACACCCATACCTTATCTCCTATATGGAAGTCTACCTTGTGGCAATATTAGTTTACATCAGACTCTTTCTTCTCTTATACCCTTTTTATAATTGCTTGGGCAGTCTCCTAGGCCCTATATATTCTCTTAGCGAATATCTAGGCCTCTTTATAGCTAAGGCGTTCGCGGGCCGTTATATGTCCTATAGGTCTATCCCAATTAAAGGATATTCGTGGCCTGTATCTATAGAGTAACTTAAATGGCGATATTCCTATACTATTATAAGGGAGCGTAAGCTGTGCGTAGTCTATTATAGGTAGTAGTTCCAACTAGTTGTCTTAGTAGTAGTTAACAAAGGGGTGAAGTTGCTGGTTAAGGTACTAGTTTATAATCTCGGTTTGGCGTTGGTCTAAGGGTGGAATGCGGTAGAGAGCTTAATCTTAATTCTAAGGATGCGGTAGAATTTGTTTTAGAAGTCTAATATAAACTAAAGTCCACAGTTAGAGATAATTAACTTAGGAGCGCTATAGATCCGGTAGATATTGTCTACGTATATATGGGCCATGTCCTTTACGGTCGTAGTCTTAAAGTAAGGAAGGGAAACGGCTTACTTACTTAGTCGGTTAACTACTATAAAGGCTATGTTATAGCCGTGTTTGTCCTTTAGGAATAATTTAAAGTCTATTATAATATGTTGCTAAGGGCATTTGGGGACTAGCAGTGGTTATAGCCATCTAGAAGTTTGGTCCCTAGGGGTATTCGCGCGTTTATAAGCATAATAATTTCTAATAAATCGTTCTATATCAGATAGGAGTCCTCGCCAATAGTAATAAGGCAATAGTAGTTAGTAGGTCTTATCTCAACCAAAATGCGCCGTAGAGACTTAACAGTGGGCTTTATGGATTAGCTCTGTTTATAGGTTATTAATGTCTGGAACTATAAGCTGTTCTTAGTATAGGAGCAGTCTGTCTTCTATTTCCAAACTAGGGTTACCCCCCATAGCTTGATCGCGGAGGGCTTTTAGGGATTCGGCTATGCGGTTCGCGGTTAGGATACGATTAATTAGTCCTATTGGTTTATCTAGGGTCTCTCCTTCTATAAGTACTACCTTATTCTATTTGGAGCTCAGTTCCTTAAGGATACGCGGGTTAAGTTATTTAGTATGAAGAAGGGCGCGTGTCTAGTACTAAGCCTTTAGCTCGTCTTATAGCCCCACGTCCTGTTCTCTCTGGGTTAGGGCGTTAGCCTTAGCATTTTACCTACCAGGGCAGTATATAATCGTAAAAAAGAATTGGGAGAGTATTTTAGCCCACCAGGCCTATTAACCGGTAAGTTGTTTTGTTGTTATAAAATACTTAAGGGCTTTATAATTAGTATAAACCTTAATCCAAGAGTCTGTACTTCTAAGCTCTACGCGCTACTAGGATAATAATTATACAATAGCTAACATTTCCTTATTATGCACTTTGTAGTTGCACTTAGCTAGGGCTATTGTTTTTAAAAAGAACGTAATAGGGTACCATTCGCTGTCTAGGTATAGCTGTAAAAGAACTCCCGCTACTACCCTATTAGAGGCATCCGTTTCCAGCATTAATTTAAGATCTGGGTCGTAGTAATAAAGGATTAGGGAGAAGACAAGTTGGTCCTTTAACTCCTTAAAGGCTTTTATACAGTTATCGTTAAAGATAAAAGATGTGTCGTTCTTAGTTAGTTATATAAGAGGCTTAGCTATAACTCTATAGTCACGGATAAACTAATGGTAGAAATTATAAAAGCCAAGGAAGGACTAGATTCCTTTTATAGTATAAGGGGGTTTCTAGTTACGGATTGCCTTAACCTTCTTTAGGTTAACTTTAATTCCTTCTATACTAATAATAAACCTAAGGTACTTTATACGTTTTACTCCAAATTTACATTTTTTAATATTAACTTGTAGGCCTGCATTTTGTAGTCTCTCTAGGACCTTCTTAATATAAACTTAGTGCTTAAGTTTGTTATCTAAGTATATAAGAATGTCGTCTAGGTATACTGTACAGAATTTATTAAGGTAGTTAAAAAGAACATTATTTATATACCGTTAATAAGTAGCTGGCCCATTTATTAGTCTAAAAGGAAGGACTTTATATTTATAAGACCCGTAATAGGTATAAAACATCATTAGGTCTTCCAATACAGGGTCTATCCTAATTTGGTAAAAAGCTTGGCGGACATTAAGCTTAGTAAAGATTTTGGCCTAGCTTAGACGTATAAGGGTTTTATTAATTAAAGGGAGAGGATACTAATCCTTTTAAGTAATAGCGTTTAGCTTCTAATAGTTAATATAGAAATAAAGGCTTTTATTAGGTTTCTTTACAAATAAAATAGGGGAAGTAAAGGGAGCCTGGCTTAGCTCAATAAACCCTTTATAGAGGTTGTTAATTAGGTACTACTTTATTGCCTTTAGTTCCTCTATAGTTTGCTAGTAAAGGGGGCTATAGCCTAAGGAGTTATTAGTCTCTAACTAAATCTTATAATTATAGGTTTGGTGGGGGGGCAGTATATCTAAAGCTACTTTTAAAAACGCGTCTCTATAGTTTAAGAGGTAATTAGGGAGGAGGCGCTTAACTAGTTCCTTATTAGTTTTCTCTACTAGCACTTCTTCCCTCTTAGTAATAATCCGGTTAATTTTATATAAACTAGTAGTAAAGACTTCGTTGTCCTTCTAATATATATTAAAGTGGAAACCTATAGCACTGATTGCCGTAATGTTTACTATAGGGGTGTTATATAATAGTAGGGTTATCCGTGGCCTCAGGGGCTTCTAGGGTATTAGCGTTATCCTTACTCCTCTTAGCTCTTATTATATCTTCTAAAGGTTGTCCTTTATGTCCTATTAGTACATCCTCTTCCCCATTAACTAGATCTCCGCAATTTGGAAGTTGTCTATATTAGTATCCGTTCTACTTCCGTAAGTAGAGTCCTCCTTAACTATAGTCCTTTAGGGGAGTATCCTTGTTAGTATAGAGTTCCTGCCGGCCTCGCGGCGGGTATCTTCTTGGGTAAAGGCTAGGTTACGGTTCCTAACATCTTGCTAGTAGGTAGGATTAGCCTTTACGGCTAACGTCTTATGGTTAGTGCAGATTTCCCTAACAAAGGAGGGTAACTTTGGTCTATTCTCCAGCTAGATAAACTATCTTTATTAAACGTTTAGCTAAATATTAAAGTAGGACATCCATTTTTGGCAAAGAATTATATTGTGTGACCCTAGGTCTAGGATATAAAAGGGGATACTAAACTAGTATTGTCCATTAATAGCGATATATAGCTTTAAAATATAGGTAACTGGCATACTAGCTTAACCATTATAGCCTTTTACTTAAACAGGCTTCTCTAGTCGGGTAGCATTTACATTTAAGAACTTAGCAATATTATTTATATAAGCAGTGTTTATAAAGGCAAAGCCATTTACTCTAGTGTTAATAAGGGTAGTTATATTAACTCTATATCTATTTTAAGATACTATACATGGAACTATAAAGTGTTTTCCACCTATTAGCTAACTTAGATCAATCTCTTTAAGATTAATAGGATACCTTAGGGGGGAGTCTTTCCCTAGGGTTCTTTTTTTTCTAACTTGTTAGACGTTTCTTCTTTCTCTATCTCCTTAATATTACCCATATCCTTTAGCTCTAGGTAGGACGTAGTAAAGTAACTATCCTTTCCGCAATTAAAGCACGTGACCATGGCAGGGTTAATTAGGGTGTTATAACAAGCATTAGTTGAAGGTATGGTATATAGTAGGTTAGGCGAGGTTTGTAGGTAGGCAGTTATAACCGCTTTTAGTATAAGGGCGGTTGTGGTTTGTCTTCCAACGCTAGCTCCTGTTAGTGTAGCGGATAGGTTACGGTCGCTATAGGGCCGCTTTGGTTAATTAGAACAAGCATTAATTTATTTTAGTTCTAAATCTAGCAATAAATATTAGGCTGCAAGTTTTTAGTAGGTTAGTAGGTTGTCTAAGGCTACCGCGATCTTCTCTTATAGTTAGACCGTTAGCTTGTTGTATAGGTCTAAATAATAGTTCTTAGGGGGAACCTAGCCTTTACCTGCTAGGTGTAAGAATTAAGTCTAGAACTCGGTAAAGGATTAGTTTAATTTTATTATTAGGCGATTATAGTTATAATAGGTATCCTATACTTTATTCAGATTAACATAGATAGTAGCTAGATACTATATTATCTTATTAATAGATATAAACCGAACAGGTAACTCGTCCTCAAACTTGGCCTAAAGGTATTGCTAGGCGTCCCCAATAGTTTAACCAAAGAGATAGAGCATTTTAGCTTCTTTAAAGGGGAAATAGTTGTGGTTAATATAAAGCTTTCCTTGCACCTAAATTCTCTAGTTCTTAAAGGTCAGGTCTATACTGTCCAATAATAGTAAGGGGTTATTTTTTGAAAAACCTTCTTACAAATTAAACCCTGTTTTAAATGACTTAAGTTTAAACTGCGTTATTAGTAACGGAAAAACTATTTTAAAAAAAACAATGCTTAATGTTAATAATATTGTAATATCTAGTTCTTTAAGTGTAATTATATCTATTTTAGGGAGCTTAACAGACTTTAATTGCTTTATTATTGTATCCATACTCTCTGGTGTATTACATTTGGTTAAGCAAATAGGTTAACTAAGGCTTTGTAAAGGGGAGGCTAGGCTGTTTTATAAGGTAGTAAGGCTTTCTAGGATCTCCTTTAGAGTCTCTTATATACTTTAGGCTTAAAGACAATTAACCTTCTAATTAGTAGCAAGGGCATAAATCTACTTGTGTACACCTATAATATTATTATTATCTTTAATTTCTGATCCTAACTGGATCTCATATTCCTCTTAGGTAGAGGCAGGTCTTTTAGATAAGCTTACTTTAGGTGCCATTATTAGCTTCCTAAAGTTTATTGGAATTATATAATTTAGTTTTAATTCTGGGGTTCTTTTAGGGGTACAGGTTAAGTACAGTCTGGCCTATAAAGTGGGATATTATTAGGGCCTTCTTAGGCGTGGTAGTGTGAGTTTTTTAATGTCTAAGTATAACGCGTTAACGCGTCGTTGCAGACAAAGGTCTTCTTTTAGGGTAGGATATTATTAAGGCCTTCCTAGGCAGTGTATAGAGAGCTTAGTATAATATAACGGGCTTATATAAATGCTTCTAAACCGAAGCTTGTAGATTGCTACTATACAAGAATACTAAGCTAAGGAGAAGAAGAAGAAGAATTATTTAGGGGTAGTAGGTAAGTATATCGCGAGGGCCGCCAAGGCGCTAGTGGTAAGCGGGCCAATAGCGATTTTGCATGCCGGGCATGGAAAATCCTGATTGGTTGAATATGGTAGGTGACGCGCTCCAGCACCGTCACAACTAAAACCCCGCAGAGCGCCGCTTATAGAATCCAGTAGAATTTATAAAAGCTTACTATACTTCTATAGGGGAGATTAAAGAGCTTAGAAACTTGCTCGCTTTATCTATAGAGCTCTATTATCTTATTACAAAAACCCTTCTCTTTAAGGACCTTGTTTATAGAATGTTCTGCTATTTACTAGAACTTAACAGGGCTAATACAGAGGATATTAATTCTTTTATAGCAAAACGGTTTAGCTATTTAGATAAACGTCTATATTGCTTTTGTCTTTATTACGGCTAAATAGTCCAAATAATTTTAAAGCTCTAAAACATAGGCTAGGGTAATAGGATTTAGGAAGGATTTTTCTTAGGTACTACCTACTTTTATTTTAAATAAGGCACTACTAACATTGCTAGCTGGCATAAAATTATCTTAATACTCTTAATTTCACTTATGCACTAAAATTAGTTCCATCTATTTAAAGAATTGGCTAACAGATAAGAGCTATATAAAGCTATATAAAGAACCAGAATAGCGCCCTTTGGATATTCCTTATATTATAAGAGCTTTAGTTGTTAGGAATCCGGAGCCGCGTTTTATTTCTAATCTTAGCTTATAAAAAATATGCACCCTCTTAAAGTATAATTTCCACCTTGCTTTAAGTAACTATAATTGATTCTTTTAAGATAACTAGTAGTGTATTATAAACTATAAGCTTTCCTTTTACCTGCAGAAACAAGTTATATACAAGCTAAATTAGGGTTATCTATTCTTAGTCAGCGGTGTTAATACATATATATTAAACCCCTATCCTTACACAGATAGAAGTTGTTCTGGCATTGCTAGGTCAACTAGCCCCCTAGGCCAAATTGTAGAAAATAGGCATGCTTATTTATTAGAGCAAATTTAGTAAGGGGATAAGTAAAATATGGAGCCAATATATCTAATACCTAATGCTACAACGGGTGCAGAAGATTTACGCAATAGTGAGTTTCTAAGAAGATATTCTTATAAATATACTTAACTAACCTGCTTTTATTATAGATAGTAACCTTTCCTAATACCCTAATCGCAACGCTAGCAATATTAAATAGCCTCTAAAATCACTATACTACCCCACTCCGCCTTCTAGAGAAAACATTATATAAGTTTAATTGGGTTCTAAGAGCGCTGGGCCAGGTAGGCAATCTCTTGTCCTAGGTATAGAAGGGTTAACTACTAATAAGGAGGCATAGTAAGGAGATAATAATAGAGCTATAACGAACTCTATAAACAAAGTAGCAATCGCACTTTCTTAGCTTTATAATAGTACTTTAAACTTGCCAAATACCCAATCTACTAGGGTGTGCGTGGAGCACGGGAGTTATAATGTAAATAGTATATATAACTAAACTAATTACTTTTAAAATCTAGTAAATAACTTGGAATTAGTATTTAATGGTGTCCCTAATAACCTAGCATTTAATCTTATAAGCTTCTTTAAATTATTATTTGACTTTACAAACCTGTTTTATTAATTAGTATTTAACCTTATAACTTTCTTCTCGGCACAAAGCTCTAACCCCCCCTAAGAGTAGCTAGATCCATTTGCTCTACTAGATATTAAGGAGGCTGGCCCATATTCATTCCAATTAATATATAAGCAGATCTAAATCTGGCTTAATCTATATAGGTCTACTCTCTACGGTAATAACAGACCTAATAGTTATATGCTCCCCTAGTATTGTCTAGGGTTAACTATAAAGAAGGTAAAGTCTAGTACGGCAACTTAATAAGGTAAATTTGCTCTTTATACTAACAACTTAGAGCACTACTATATTATTAGGCAATTTCTAATATAATAAGTATATGCTTCTTTTTTCTCCATTTTTATGCTTACTAGATTTTTTTTAAGGTTTTAAATCTCCTTTGCCAATTGCAAATGATTGCATATATATATTCCATCACTCTTTTCATCCCAGTTAGTTTGATTTATTATACTTAGCCACTCCGCAAAGTCTTGTATTAGCTTAACAGCTTCCTCTAAAAGTTGGGTTAGCCTAGCTAGTTCCGCTATAGGGGAATAATCTACTAGTAAGACTTTTCTGGGGTAGTGTAACCTAGAGGCAGTATGACTTGGGTTCTGCAGTATATAAGGCAGTAACTGCCGTAGCTATATAAAGGGCGTAAAGTCTGTAAAGGCTTTAGGTTGGCTAATTATAGGGTAAGATTAAGGGGCAGAAGTTATAACGGAAATATTTTCTTTTTTTTTACCGTGTAAGAAGGCGGTTAGGAGATTCTTTGGCAGTATAAGGGAGACCCCTCCAAGACTTCTTATTTTAAAGTCTACCTCTTATTACTCTATCTTATTTAGAGAAACAATAAGTAGTGCTATAAATTCCGGTAAGAAAGCTATAGGCAATTGTAGTTTTGCGTATAAGATATATAAGCTACCTAACCACTATACCTGCAACGGGCCGCTAATATATATGCGCGATGCCTATTTCTATTAAATCCCATATACTTATCTAATCCTTAAGGGATCTGCTCTGCAGTGCCCTCTTCCTGCCTTTAATAATACGTATCACTTTGAAAGTTAATATAATCCGTGTGCTTAGCCACCCGCAGCAGTCTTTGTTACTATAGTATATAGCTATAGCTAGCTACAGTTTACCAACTAATATATAAATAGAACCACTAAAAGACCTCCTACTCTCCAGTCGCAGCTTATCTATGCCTAATCTAGAATAGGCCTCTTAAATAAATATAGGCAATATCCCTATAAATAAAGAGGAATATGGCAAGAAGAATAGGGTTACTTTTAGTACAAAGGGGTAGGACTATATATTTAGCTTTTATATAGTATATCTCGTTCTCTATCTCCCTAACTATAACACTAATAAGCTAGGGGAGGGCACACTTAAGACGGGAATTTAATTGCTATATTATCCTTATGACGGTGCTGGGGCAACGCCACCTGCTATACTTAGTGGACCCTGACTCCTGCCAACTAATTAGGATTTTCCATCCCCGGGATAGAAAATCGCCATTGGCTCGCTTACTACCAGCGCCTTGGCAACTCCTTTATATCTTGCTAGTCTCTAACAGACTTCTTCTTCTCCTTAGCTTAGTATTCTTGTATAGTAGTAATCTACAAGCTTCGGTTTAGAAGTATTTATACAAGCCCGTTATATTATACTAAGCTCTCCCTACATTGCCTGGGAAGGCCTCAATAATATCCCACCCTAAAAAGACCTTCGTCTGCAACAACGCATTAACACATTATACTCAGACATCAAAAAACCCACACTACTACGCCTAAAAAGGCCCTAACAATATCCTACTTTATAGGCCAGACTGTACTTAACCTGTACCTATAAAAGAACCCCAGAATTAAAACCAAATTATATAATTCTAATAAACCTTAGGAAGCCAATAATGGTACCTAAAGCGAGCTTATTTAAAAGACCTGCCTCTACCTAAGAGGAATATAAGGTCTAGTTAGGATTAGAAATTAAAGACAATAACAATATTACAGGTGTATATAAGCAGATTCGTGCCCTTGCAGCTAATTAAAAGGTTAATTATCTTTAAGCCTAAAGCATATAAGAGACTCTAAAGGAGATCCTAGAAAGCCTTACTGCCTTATAAAATAGCCTAGCCTCCCCTTTACAAAGCCTTAGTTAACCCATTCACTCTACCGAATGCAATACACTAGAGAGTATAGATATAATAACAAAGCAATTAAAGTCCGTTAAGCTCCCTAACCCCCCACTATTGTTAGACGGCGTAGACCCAACCTTTAAAAACTGGAGAATCTAGGTACAAGGAAAGCTTTGTGTTAACCATAACTATTTCCCCTCTAAAGAAGCTAAAATGCTCTACCTCTTTAGTCGAACCATTGGGGACACCTAGCAACACCTTTAGGCCAAGTTTAAGAACAAGTTACCTATTTAGTTTATATCTGTTAACAAGATAATATAGCACCTAGCTACTATTTATGTTAATCTAAATAAAGTACGGGATGCCTATTATAACTATAATCGCCTAATAATAAAATTAAACCAATCCTTTACTAAGTTCTAGACTTAATTCTTATACCTAGTAGGCAAAGGCCAGGTCCCCCCTAAGAACTATTATTTAGACCTATACAACAAGCTAACAGTCTAACTATAAGAGAAGATTGTGGTAGCCTTAGACGACCTACTAACCTACTAAAGACTTGCAGCCTAATATTTATTGCTAGATTTAGAACTAAAATAAATTAATGCTTGCTCTAATTAACTAAAGAGGTCCCGTAGCGACCGCAACCTATCCGCTACACTAATGGGAGCTAGCGTTAGAAGATAAACTACAACCACCCTTACACTAAAAGTGGTTATGACTGCCTACTAGCAAACCTCACCTAACCCGCTATATACTATACCTTCAACCAATGCTTATTATAATACCTTAATTAACCCTACCACGGTCACGTGCTTTAATTGTGGAAAGAATAGTTACTTTACTATATCCTACCCAGAGCTAAAGGATACGGGTGATATTAAGGAGATAAAGAAAGAAGAAACACCTAATAAGTTAGAAAAAGAAGAACCCTAGGGAAAAACTCCCCCCTAGGGTATCCTATTAATCTTAAAGAGATTAATCTAAGTTAGCTAATAGGTAGAAAACACTTTATAGTTCCATATATAGTATCTTAAAATGGATATAGAGTTAATATAACTGCCCTTGTTAATACTGGAGCAAATAGCTTTGCCTTTATAAATACTGCTTATATAAATAACGTTGCTAAGTTCTTAAATGTAAATGCTACCCAACTAGAGAAGCCTATTTAAGTAAAAGGCTATAATAGCTAAGCCGGTAAGCTGGTTACCTATGTCTTAAAGCTATATATTGCTATTAATGGACGACGCCAGTTTAGTATCCCCTTTTATATCCTAGACCTAGGGTCCTATGATATAATCCTTAGCCGAAAATAGATGTTCTACTTTAATATTTAGCTAAATGTTTAATAAAGATAGTTTATCTGGCTGGAGAGTAGACTGAAGTTACCCTCCTTTATTAGAGAGATCTATACTAACTATAAGACATTAGCCATAAAGGCCAATTCTACCTACTAGTAGGATGTTAGGGACCGCGACCTAGCTTTCGCTTAAGAAGATGCCTATCGCGAGGCCGGTAAGAAATCTATACCAATAAGGATACTCCCCTAAAGGACTGCAGTTAAGGAGGACTCTACTTACGGAAGTAGAACGGATAGTGATATAGACAACTTCCAAATTGCGGAGATCTAGCTAATGGGGAAGAGGACATACTAATAGGACTTAGAGGATAACCTTTAGAAGATATAACGAGAGCTAAAAGGAGTAAAGATAATGCTAATACGCCAAAAGCCCCTAAGGCCGCGGACACCCCTACTACCACACAACCCCCCTATAGTAGATATTACGGCAATTAGCGCTATAGGTTTCTACTTTAATATATATTAAAAGGACAATAAGGTCTTTATAACCAGCTTATATAAAATTAACTGGATTATTAATAAGAAGGAAGAAGGGCCAGTAGAGGAAACTAATAAGGAGTTAGTTAAGCGCCTCCTCCCTATATACCTCTTAGATTACAAAGACGCGTTCTTAAAAGTAGCCTTAGATATACTGCCCCCCTACTAAACCTATAATTATAAGATTTAACTAGAGGCCAACAACTCTCTAGGCTACAGCCCCCTTTACCAGCAAACTATAGAGGAACTAAAAGTAACCAAGTAGTACTTAATTAATAACCTCTATAAGGGGTTTATTAAGCTAAGTTAGGCCCCTTTTACTTCCCCTATCCTCTTTATAAAGAAACCTAATAAAGGCCTCTACTTCTATATTAACTATTAAAAACTAAACACTATTACTTAGAAAGATTATTACCCTCTCCCCCTAATTAATAAGACCCTTACACGTCTAAGCTAAGCTAAAATCTTTACTAAGCTTAATATCTGTTAAGCTTTCTACTAAATTAGGATGGACCCTGCATTAGAGAATCTAATAACATTTTATACCCACTATAGTTCTTACAAATACAAAGTTCTTCCTTTTAGACTAATAAATGGGCCAGCCACGTACCAATGGTATATAAATAATATTCTTTTTAACTACCTTAATGAATTCTGTACGGTATACCTAGACGATATTCTTATATACTTAAATAATAAACTTAAGCACTAAGTTCACATTAAAAAGGTCCTAGAGAGGCTGTGGAATATAGGCCTACAAGTTAATATTAAGAAATATAAATTTGGAGTAAAACGAACAAAGTACCTTAGGTTTATTGTTAGTATAGAAGGAATTAAAGTTAACCCTAAGAAGGTTAAGGTAATACATAACTGGAAACCCCCTTATACTATAAAAGGTATTTAGTCCTTTCTAGGCTTCTATAACTTCTACTATTGGTTTATCTATAACTATAGGGTTATAGCTAAGCCTCTTATATAACTAATAAAGAATAACACGCCTTTTGTTTTTAACAATAACTATATAGAAGCTTTTAAGGAGTTAAAGGACCAACTTACCTCCTCCCTAATTCTCTGTCACTATGACCCAGACCTTAAATTAATACTGGAAACAGACACCTCCAATAAAGTAGTAGCGGGAGTTCTCTTATAGTTACACCTAGATGGCAAGTGGTACCCTATAGCGTTTTTCTTAAAGATAATAGCCCCAGCTAAGTATAACTATAAGGTACATAATAAGGAAATGCTGGCTATTATACAATTATTGTCCTAGTGGCGCGCAGAGCTTAGAAGTATAGACTCTTAGATTAAAATCTATACTAATTATAAAGCCCTTAAGTATTTTATAATAATAAAGCAGCTTACTGGTTAACAGGCTAGGTAGGCTAAAATACTCTCCCAATTCTTCTTTACAATCATATACCGCCCTAGTAGGCAAAATTCTAAAGCTAATGCCCTTACCTAGAGAGAACAGGACGTAGAACCACAGGATAAGCTAAAGGCTTAGTACCAGACACGTGCCCTCCTCCGTCCCGAACAGCTCAACCTACGTATCCTTAAGGAACTAAACTCTAAATAGAATAAGCTGGCGCCTATAGAAGGAGAGATCTTGGATAAACTAATAGGACTAATTAACCGCATTCTAATTGCGAACCGCATAGCCGAATCCCTAAAAGCCCTCCGCGACTAAGCTATAGAAGGCGACCCTAATTTAGAAATAGAAGACGGACTGCTCTTATACCAAGAACGGCTTATAGTTCTAGATGTTAACAACCTATAAATAGAGCTAATCTATAAAGCCCACTGTTAAGTCTCTATAGCGCACCCTAGTTAAGATAAGACCCACTAACTACTAGCGCCTCGCTACTACTGGTAAGGACTCCTATCTGATATAGAACGGTTTATTAGGAATTGTCATGCTTATAAATAGGCAGATACCCCTAGGGATTAAACCCCTAGATGGTTATAACCACTACCAGTTCCCAAACGCCCTTAGCAGTATATTATAATAGACTTTAAATCATTCCTAAAGGACAAATATGGCTATAATATGGCCTTTATGGTAGTCAACCAACTAAGCAAGTAAGCTATTTCCCTCCCCTACTTTAAGACTATAACCGCAAAAGATATGGCCCGTATATATATTAACAATATTTACCGGATCTATGGCGCTCCTAAGTTAATTATCTCTAACCATGGACCCTAATTTATATTGGACTTCTGGGATGAATTCTGCCGCATCCTTGGGATTAAGATTAAGCTCTCTACCACATTCTACTCTTAGACTAACGGCTAAACTGAGATTATAAACTAGTACCTTGACTAACGACTTCGCCCCTTTATTAATTACTACTAGGACAACTGGTTGGAACTACTACCTATAATAGACTACGCACAGCTTACGCTCCCTTATAATAGTATAGGAATGTCGCTATTTAAGTTAATCTATGGATACAAGCCACGAATATCCTTTAATTAGGATAGACCTATAGGACCTATAACGGCCCGCGAACACCTTAGCTATAAAAAGGCCTAGATATTCGCTAAGAGAATACACAGAGCCTGGGAGACTGCCTAAGCAATTATAAAAAAAGCATAAGAGAAGAAAGAGGCCGACGTAAACCAATATTGTCACAAGGTAGACTTCTATATAGGAGATAAGGTATAGGTGTTAATGAAGAACTAGAAGACCCAGAGGCCGAGCCGCAAGCTAGACTACTAAATAGCTGGCCCCTATAAGATCCCTAAGAAGGTAGGGCACTCTTTTAAGGTTAAGCTACTAGAGTTAATAAAGATCCACCCTATCTTCTCTCTAGACTGACTGCGGAAGGCTGTAGACGACCCATTACCTGGATAGTACAACAACCCCCTACCGCCAATTTAGATTGCAGAGGATGAGGAATAGGAAGTTAAAGAGATCTTAGCAGTTAAGAAAGACCGCAGTACCTTAAAATACTATATAAGCTGGGTAGGTCACAATAAAGATCTAAAATAGTACCCCGCATCTAATTTTAAGTACTCTCCCTATAAGCTACGGGACTTCCACCTAGCCCACCCTAACCTCCCTAGACCACCACGCTAATTAGAAAGCTGGATTAAATGCTAGGAAGAAGGGGTGGATAACTATAATAATTTAGATAACAATAAGGAGCTCGGATAACGCCTAAGGGCAGGCTTTTTTAAAAGAAGGGGGTGATGTAATAGTGCTAGGGCAACGCCACCTGCTATACTTAGTGGACCCTAACTCCTGCTAACCAATCAGGATTTTCTATCCCCAGGATGGAAAATCGCTATTAGCTCGCTTACTACTAGCGCCTTGGCAACCCCTTTGTATCTTGCTAGTCTCTAACAGACTTCTTCTTCTCCTTAGCTTAGTATTCTTGTATGGTAGCAATCTACAAGCTTTAGTTTAGAAGCATTTGTATAAGCCTATTACAATCCTTACCTATCTTCCTTATTAGCCGCATTAATCTTATATATAAATGCCTATTAGATATACGCCTAGAACGCTATATAGAGCTCTCTTATATAACATAAATAGGCTTTCCATTAAAGGAGTTATCTATAATACTATTCACCAACTATTAGCCGCTATATTAATACTGTAACTTCTTGTTACTAGAGATATCCTTTCCACCTATTAATAGAGAAGAGTCCACTTCAGGCATATACGTCCGCACTTATGTTTAGTCCAGCCTAGAGCCTAATAAGGGTTCTTTTAAAGGAGGAGGAGCCGAAGTGGATTATAATAAAGCTAGCTATGGAAGAAAAATGGAGTGCCTGCCTACAGACGCTCAAGGGCCATAGCAGTTGGGTTACGTCAGTGGCCTTCTCCCACAACTCCACACGGCTTGCATCGGCGTCATACAACAGCACGGTCAAGATCTGGGATGCGGGCAGTGGCGAGTGCCTCAAGACGCTCAAGGGCCATAGCAGTGTGGTCTTATCAGTGGCCTTCTCCCACAACTCCACACAGCTCGCGTCGGCGTTATGCGACAGCACGGTCAAGATCTGGGACACGGGCAGTGGCGAGTGCCTCAAGACACTTAAGGGCCATAGCGATATTATTACGTCAGTGGCCTTCTTCCATAACTGCACACGGCTCGCGTCGGCGTCACACGATAAGACGGTCAAGATCTGGGACGCGGGCAGTGGCGAGTGCCTCCAGACGCTTAAGGGCTATAGCGATGTGGTTTCGTCAGTGGCCTTCTCCCACGACTCTACACGGCTCGCATCGGCGTTATATAACAGCACGGTCAAGATCTGGGACGCGGGCAGTGGTGAGTGCCTCCAGACGCTTAAGGGCCATAGCAGTTGGGGCTCGTTAGTGGCCTTCTCCCATAACTCTACACGGCTCGCATCGGCGTCATGCAACAAGACGGTCAAGATCTGGGATATAGGCAGTGGCGAGTACTTCCAGACGCTCAGTATAGGCAAAATACTTTTCAGCATCTCATTTAACATTACTGACTTATATCTTTACACTGAAATTGGTACTATTAACATTAGAGCTCTATTAGGTTCAAGAACACTTTAACCCATTTTAGAGCTTTATACTCCTTAGTATTAAGGCCTGGCTTTAAGCTTAGATAGTATATAGATAACATATACAGGGTTGCAAATCAACCAATAAGGTTTTAATATTGAATTAAATTAATTGCCAAGACTTAATCAATTTAACCAACTAAAAGTTTGCTAGCTTGGCAACTTAATTAATCTAGAGGTCCTAATTAAATTGAATTGGTTAATAATATTAAAACTTTTAATACTATATAGATATATTAACAAGTTATAATGCTCTAAACCTTATTTTTCTTAGTCTCCCTTACTAAAAAATATATACCCAAGCATTACCCATTGTTTACCTATTATATCGCCGCTAGAGTCTTAGTAGGTAAGAAGAGCTTTACTACTATAGCTTCTAACACGTTAGATAATGGCCAAACAACTACCTTAAGCCTTTCTACAGCTCGTTCTAATCCTACTATACCTACCAACCTCTAGCGCGCCTTGGATCACTGCTTAGACGGTAATACCAACACGTCTACTGCCAATTTCAGCTAGTGTCGTCAGACCCTAAACGCATATTTAGCATTACAGGCTTACTCCTTACTGCTAATTGCGCATAACTATAATCTAATATAATTAGGGCTTTAATAGTGGTAGGATTATAGGATAAGGAAGGCATAATTAATATGGTAGGTGGGCAGCTAAAGCTGCCGCAGAAGGAAGGAAAGGTATAGATATAGTAGGATAGTAAGTCAACACCATGCCAAGGCTCGCGATGGTTGTTGACTCCTATACCAGTTAAATTTAGTTGAGATAGTTGCCAAGATCTTAATATTAAGTCAATTAATTTAACTAACTAAGCTCTCTGCTTACAAATCTTTTAATTTAACCAATTTAAAGCCTTAGTTGAGTTAAGTTAATTAATTTACAACCCTAAATATATAACTTAGAGAACCTAGTGCGGCTACCCTTAGATTATCGGCCGTTATGCTTAGTAGTATTAGGGAAGATAATTGGCATTAGTATTATAACTAGACGGGTATAGATATGTGGGGTTAAGCATAACACATCCTAAGACCTCGCAGTGTTTATATATAGATTAATATACTTAATATCTTATATATTTTTTTATTATCTCTATTTTATAGAGGGGGCCGGGGATTAGCGTAAAAATATAGTTTTTTAATTTGCCACCAAAGCTTTGAGCATCCTCTAGATCCAAGATAGCTACTCATAAACAACGTTTTAAATATTTACTACTTCAGCGTCGTTAGAAGCATATAAACGCCTTAATTATGTTAGCAGGCAGGACAGCCAACTTGCTTCAGCCACACCCTTTATTAGCTTAAGTTGTAACAGAAGTACTTTCTGGTTCCGTGGCATATTACGTGTCTAATGCATAATATAATATGCCAAGACTTTCGCCTCCAAGTAGGGTAGAATTGCTTTGCGGCCGCATTTAAGGTAAAGCTGGTTTCGCTAGCGACTATAGCTAAAATACCGTTTTTCCGAATGTAATTAATTAACGCCCTATATCGTGCTATAAGGCAGCAAGATTCGGCCTAATTAAAGTAAAGAGGAGTTCTATAAAGTGATTAAGTTATTTTGCACATAAAGTTGAAACTTTCGCTTAGCTCCCTAAATTAAGGTATTAGCAAGCTAATACGTATCTTTTTAGTGCATATAGCTATTAGCCTAATAGCCACAAGCCTGGCTAAATAACATAAGTAAATTACACCGTAATACTTATATACATCGGCAAAATATGGTACCCTTTCAATGGCCTTAATGGTTGGTGGTTGACGCAATTGGCGCGCAGTTGAGGTCATTTGGCAACTCGACCAACTAGCCTATGTTGTGTTTTTTTGACACGCAGCCTGCGCGTAGCCTGCGCGCAACCTGCGCGCAACCTGCCAGTAATCTGCGCATTTGGCAACCATAATTATATTTACCTCTTTTATACTAATAACATATTTTAAATAAATAAAAGCTACTTTAAAGCTATTTATAAGGCTAGTAAAATAAATAATATTATTTTAGATAATTTAATATAATATAGCGATGGTTCTCTTCTACCTATCTACCTATTGACTTACCTACCTGCCTATATTGCCTACCTGTCTGCATCGCCTACCTGTTTATATCTGCCTACCTGTCTATATCTACCTACCCGTTAGCATCTGCCTACCTGTCTGCATCTGCTTGCCTGTCTGTATCTACTTACCTATCTGCATTGCCTACCTGTCTGCATTGCCTACCTGTCTGCATCGCCTATCTGTTTGCATCTGCCTACCTGTCTATATCTACCTACCTGTTAGCATCTGCCTACCTGTCTGCATCGCCTACCTGTTTGCATCTGCCTACCTGTCTATATCTGCCTACCCGTTAGTATCTGCCTACCCGTTAGTATCTGCCTACCTGTCTGCATCTGCTTGCCTGTCTGCATCTGCTTACCTGTCTGTATCTGCCTACCCGTCAGCATCTCCCTATTTGTGCCTACCTGTCTGTGCTACCTTGATTCGATCAATCGATCG